>Ga0209372_1000218_pt1 | contig 40114 bp, 16 predicted proteins | sample AgamicAtPe_FD_187170 | JGI IMG/M metagenome (GOLD analysis project Ga0209372, IMG submission 187170) | Agave microbial communities from Guanajuato, Mexico - At.P.e (SPAdes) (version 2) | ecosystem: Host-associated > Plants > Phyllosphere > Phylloplane/Leaf | place: Guanajuato, Mexico | collected... | reverse complement strand
GGTGGAGAGACCGAATTTGCAACATAGCACGATAGACAGTGAAGGAATCGGGGCTGGAAGTATGGGGGCTGAATCTAAGTCAGGACTCAAGTTAAGGGGGTCGCAATTTTATTTGTCGGCCAGTGTATATGGTAGCGCGGCGTTGAACGCCGAGTTGGCGGGTGTTTTGCGCGCGCCTCATAGAGCGGAGGCCCAAAGGCGAAAAGTCTCAACCTTTTTGTTTCTGATCCTAAAGTTGATCTGTCCGTGCGAACTATCATTATTATTATCTTTATAAATTGTTTCACCCAAAACCGATTAAAGCCAGGTATTGGGATAGCCAGATTGGATATTGGGGACGGATATGCTGAATTCGTGTCTAGCCGGCCAAACGGCTATTTCTAATACGTAAGCCAGATTAGTGTCAACACAATTCGCCGGAGGGGATTTTAGATAATGCTAGGGTAGGTTTATATCTTAATGAAATCAATTGAGATATCGGTCTCTGTTTTGGTCAATCCCAAGATTAGACAAACAATTCTGAAATCCCCAATATTAGGCGAACCAAATTCAGATCAATGGAGAAGAATTTCTCTCAAATTCACTCGGTGACAATCATTATGCCTCCCAAACTTGAACGTCGTTGGCCAGTTTAAAAGTCGAACTAAAAGATGAAATATTGCCCACCAGCTTATGTTGTTAATAACACTGAGCTGCTCAAGCTGGCGACAAGCATCAAACGTTCAAGTCGATAGGAAATGGGCGCCAATTTGCCGGAGTTTAGCTCACAAACCCATGCTAGTTTCACGAGTTGTGCCTGCAAGCCGGTGGCCATTTGGGGGGAGGTCGAATAATTGTGCTTTTATTCGAAATCGATTATCATTACCATCTGAAGTGAGAATTGTGGAATCGCCTCCGAGTTGGCTCATGTTGCAGCCAATGAGAGGCAATCAGAGAGGTTTGGGCTAGAGCAGTAGGTTGGTAGCAGCCGGTGCTTTCCGGTTTGAAAAGTGAGGCTAGAAATAAAGAGTGAAGTTCACTTGGCCATCGGATTTATTCATTGAACAAGTTTTGCGGATCAGCAAAGTATGGCTCTGCTGTAGGTCCGAAATTTAAAATTGAGGAGGCTGTTTCATAGTCGGAGCGATAGCCTTACTCACTGACCTGCTGACTCTCAAAAAGCCCCAATTTTCCTTGATACTGGCACCATATGTCGCCGCGGCTGCTGTTGCCCGCTAGAAGTACACCATCTATCGGAGAGTTTGGGCAGATTTGGTTTGATAATGTTGTTTGCTCGTTTGGTTCGCGATGGATATAAACGCATCCTAAATCGAGTGGCTGGAGGCAGGCGAGAGAGGGAGCGCGCAACTTAATGGCCGGAAATCTGTGGGTAGGAAGTATGCAGGGTATTTTTATCACTCAACAAGGTAGAGACAATTATTTTCGACCGTGATCGCGCTCGATTCGGTGACTTATTGGCTCCTGGAACATAAATTTATATATTGACCACCACTCAATAGTAATCAATCATTTGAGATGATCCTCCCTCCCTCCCTCTGGGGCCGAAAGTTCTCAGCTATTTTCCAGAATCCAGTAGTTTGAATGACGATTTTTAGTTTCCTTAACGGCAGGGCGAAAAGAGACTAGCAGCGACAAACAAAACCAGGGCTGAGAAAAGTCTGCAACCATCGGAGTGACAATTGGTTTGTTTGCCAAGAGCAAACTTCAACTCGGCGCCTCTTATTCTGTCAACGGTGGACGCCGATGATTCCTTACCTATCTTGACTATAAAACGAACCCTAAGCTTTGGAGGAAATCGCCTTCTACCCGATTGATCAGTAACAAACTCTAGTGCAAACAAAGCCAGTTTGATAGAAATTCAGATTCAGCTTACGGTGGCGCATGTTTGTCGAATGGTTGCCTGCGGCTTGTTGACCAGCCGCCAAGGTGGCAGCTGACTTTGAGAGTCAAGACGCCAGAAGTAGGGATCTTAATCGGAACTGTCCTCGTTTGGTTTAAGCTTGCATCCGTTTTGTCGAAGTGAGTTCACCATTCGGCAGTGAGCATATACATACATATATATATGGGATTTTTATCGCCAGTTCGAGAAACGAACGAAAAGCTGAGCCCGACGTGAGCCAATGGTCGATGCGCAATCTAGCTCCACAGTTCAGCTTGAAATGAGAGCGAGAAGATACCACAATGCCACTCTTTTCTCCATCGTTACGAACCTTGAGATAGAATTCCTTTCTGCTATGGGGCCAAAAAGTCTACCTACTCGAGCGAGGTGTCACCGCTCATTAGGTTGAATTTATAAGCATCAACAATGATAACAATAAAATCAATCGACGCCGGCATCAAATTGAACTCATTGTTAGAAATCATTCAATGGTTAAATGGGCAAACAATCATCAAAATGTTGAAATTTTTTATTATTCCACCCAAAGGTTAGCTTGTTGGATCGCGAGAAGCCTTGGACGGTCCATATTTGGATCGAATAAACTATTTGCTTGTCACCTTTTTGCCCAATTGGCGCCTCACCGGCGAACGCGGCCAAGGGGCCGCCGTGCGAAATTGATACTCCTTCTTGAGAGTTTCTTGACTGCGTCCAGTCTCTATGATTTTGCCGCCGCTGTCGCCAATAAGTCAGCCGCTCGGTCTGGTCCGCTTAGGCTAAAGGAGGTTGGACGTTCCGGCTTGAAGGGCAGATTCGAGTTGAGCCCACGGCCGAAATCCGTGCTCTCGTCGTCGTCCCTTTGGATCGATATCGATTGTGGCCCAAATTGAACGGTGGCAGCCGGCTGCTGACAAAAATAACATTGGCCAATAAAATAATGAGCACAGCGGGTCGGATAGTAGTGGTTATTTGCCAGGCAAAAGGCCATCGGCTCACCTCTCTGCCTCTGAGCGAGGATCGGGCAATGGTGCTTCAATTGCCGGCGCCACCGCGGCTGCCGCCATATTCTTTACTCTCTATTCCCTGACAAACGCTTGCTTGCAAATGTAGCGATCGAAACTGGAATCCACAACCGCAACCACTCCAATATCAAATCCAACCCAGCTTCTCCTGTGCTGGCCTAAGCGGACGCCTTTCGAGAAGCCAAGATCCGAGCAGAGGCCCAGGTATGGTTTTGTGCTCTGCGTTGAGCTCAGCAGATTAGCTTTTATTGGAGCGAATTGCGGCACACTCTGATTGAAGATGAAATAGTTTATTTCGCCAAACTTGTGAACCTAGAACGCCTGCCCTTGTGAGGAACGCTTGAGGTGCTGGCGGCGGCGGCAGCAGCACTAGTTTTAGTGCTATGGGCGAGGGCCTATGAGCCGATGAGCTCATGGTAAAGAAGCCAAAAGCAGGCTCACTAAAGCCAATCCAAATCAATACGAGTCGCCAGTCGAAGGCAAACAAGAACAAATTAGACTTTTAGAGGGTGTGTGTGACAAGATTGAAGGTAGACTTGGTGGCGCTTGCGTAAGCATTAATCAATTACATTATATGGATCGATTGGTCGCCTACCGTCTGAGGCAATCAAATTTATATATCGCGCAATCGAGATTGCTGTATATATTTTAGCGTCGTGTCGTCTTCAACAGACCATCTTGAGTGATTTGAAGCGAAACATGATGGTTAGCAATTGCAATTGCTAACCAATCATGTTGTTTAACAATCTAGAATTAAGCTTACATGACGATAAAGAGGAATTGCCGCCCGAAACCAACATCTAACAGGTTAATTTCATTATACAAGAACAAACTCGGCCTTAATCTGCACGCTTTCGGATCGGCGAAAGCGCTCTGGTTGCATTCCTCTCGAATCATAAAAATTGGACCTATTTCAGATCCAATCCTATGTGATTGAATTCATTTTGATTGTGATTCTTTTTGGGCTAACCCATCAAGCCTAATCTCGAGAGCTTAAATCTCAAAATTGACCGAGCAGCTTCGGGAGCAGGCCGAATGTTGGGAGAGATTTTTACCTGTCTCAATATTATATGATCATTTTACATATCAGTCGGCTCGCGCAGCTGTCCAATCCGATACCATCAGCGCGGATTACCCATCATATAGAAACGATGATTTTATTGCTGCTGCAGTTTGCCAACCCGTGAGTGCTAAGATGGAAGATTCGCTCATATAATCGAACCAATTTATCTAGTGTATCCTCGAAACTCACTTGGTGATTTAGCGGCAGCTTGATTTGCAATGAGTATGTCAGACAACTTTCGTGGATGAATCATCTGGAAATGAATCATCTGGCTTGACGAGTACAGGAGCTCTTCCCTTTCATGAAACTATTACATTGGGCAATCTATCGTAAACCGCCCAACTCAAGCTGGTGCCAATTTGTAGAGGTGCAGAAAGATTCCTCTTCCCCTCATCCTATGTAAGTGCGTATTGCCACAGTTTGGACACGAGATTGATTAAATTGAAACAAGTGCGCAATATAATATAATACAATAAATGGACCCACCATGAATTTGAAGCCAACGTTGAAACTTTCAAACGTTCATCAAGTAAAGAAGAATGGAGCCCAGACGGCAAAACTTCTACCCTCGCGTCTCTATCCCTGAGGCTTCTCCCGAGTGTTCTGGCAATCTATCGTGGGCTCAACTCTGTTCCCTACTCTGCCATAATGTCTACAAACGGCCACACTCTTTCCCGCCTTTTCTTCGCTCTTCCACTTTTTCGTTCGTTTTAAACTCCATAGTTGGATCTTTTCAAACTATGAACATCGAGCGCCGCTCAATGAAGTTGAAACCCCAAGGCTCATAATATTACATTGACTTCAAGAGCCTCCTCGAAGGATCCTTCCATAGCAGTAGCGAGCAGCAAGTCGAATGATATTAATTTAATAATGGTTCGACTCTCCACTTGTCCTTTTAACATTGCACACGGCGATTGCATTGAACAAAGGGGAGTGTTGATGGATGATGCTAAACTGAAACTGGAACAAATCCCTTACTTTTAGCCACCTTCAAACGATTTGCTATCTTTGTATCGAATCAAGCTGGCCTGTGGCTGTGCATGAGCGTTGATTAGAACAAATGCGATAACGATACAATCGGTTGCATGGGTTGAACAATCTCACTTTGCCCTCCCACTTCAGAGGGCCGTCCTCACTGTATCACTGCACAAACTGGATTGATAACCAAATTGGATTCTATCCGTAGAGTTTCCAGTTGGCTGTATTTACTCAGCCTCATACGATTGAGCGAATCATTGCTGGAGGGATAATATAAACACCCCTCACCATGATCATTCACTTTTGCCTCCTCTTGGATCATTACGTTTGGTTCTGCTATGGAAACTTTCGAGAAAGGCCTCGCCAGGTCTGGTGAAGAGGCTGCGCACATGTTTATGCAACTAGATGTGGGCTACGAATTTCCACCACCGACCCTCGCTGAGTTCGGCCTCGAGAGACCTCTCAGGTTTGCGCAGGCGTTTGCTATATTATCCTATATTGCGACGCAAGTCATCTCTTTAGCAACTAATAATCACGCGCGACACTCTTGCTTGGCCACACATCTGATGGAGCGTGCCAGCAGATACGTTTAGATTACGTTTCTAGTTTGGGTTACAATTGGTGTAGGTATGTTATCGTATGTTCGAGCTGTACAGAGAAACCTACCATTTGGTTTGGAGCGACACCTTGGATATGGTCAGTGACAAATTGATACCACATGCGCATGAAAGCAGGCTCATTGCCCGCCGTCTTTGGGGAGGTAACCAATGCTACACTCAAAGAGCACGTTCTTGAATGCCCAATGATCGCTCTATCCAAGTTGCTGGCTCTACTTGATGTCTATGATGACCATCATGATGATTCTACGAAAATATCAAGGCACACGTGCTACCGACGGCCTCCTCCTCCTCAGCTGGACCCTCCGCCTTGGAAACTTTACTTTCTGATTCTAGAGTGAACCAGGGGGTCCAAATTGTTTCTATTTGGCTGACTCATCAATCTAGGGCGATGTTGCCAAGCACTCAAACCTTGCAGTGGAAGGAACAAATATTTGCTGGGCCTAGTTTGTTGCAAGGGCAGTAATAGCGACTAAAGTTTATATATCGTTAACAATGATATTCATATTCGCGCCAAATTGACTTTTAGTGTTACGAGCATGGTTATTTGCGACCGAAATCTAGGTTGAGCTCGCGGTGACTCCATGTCTTGCAACAGTAAACTCATTCCGTTGGAATCGGATCGGGAGCATTCAGAGCCATTCCAATCAATTGGAGAGTGGAGAAGCATCGAGACTCTCAAGACGGGAATAATGAAGTTAAACGATGATGCAATAACAATGAAAATCATCTGTCGCAAAGAGTCTCTACAATCTGCCTCTTCTATATAAATCCAAAGTAAACAATTTAATTTTCCTTCATTCGATGTGCATCAAATTATGGTGCGCACCGAAAGTTTGCCGTTCGCTCTCTCTATGGATAATCCCGACTAACGCATACTCCCATTGAGCCCCTCTCGCTCTTTGGAGAATTGATGCAGTGAATTCATTAAGCGAGTGTCTCATTAACCAAAGGCCTCAATCTGGCACAGCTCGGCTACCTTTGTTTAATTCAATTTACAAACTAAACTCGGCGCTGAACACAGCAATCAGGCCAACAAATTAAATCAAAGCTGGGCCAACATTGTTGACCCGTTCCGGCGACAAAGTCAGCTTGCAGCAGCTTGAAAGCGAAGGCAATAATGACGATCAAGTATTCCGTTTGGTGGCTAACCAGGGGGCCTAACTTTTGCTTTGTGAGAGCATGGATACAACCCTCGCCCAATTGGTTGCACTGGGCCAAGTTGATTCAGAAGCGCGAGGATGGTGCGATTATTTGGCGCGTCAGCTTGCATCTAACTTAGTCATCGTAATGGTAGCGGCGGCGGCGGCGGCGGCGGCGTCGATGGTGATAGCGTCACACTATCACCACCCCTGCCCTAATTCCATCTGGTCCTCTCATTTAACAACACGCTGCCAGACTCTCGGTGGCCCCGCAATGATGTAATATATTGAATTGGATTGTATCATATCATATCAAATCATACCGTATCTGTCTCAAAAACAGCGCGCTCGTTCTGGTAACAGGAGCACACCTTTAGGTCGAGCGACACAGTAGCGCGTTGATATATTAAGTTTCGGCTGGTGGAAGAAAAAATATTTTTCCCCCATCAGCCGGAGTTAAACGTTGGCCTGGCGTATGCAAATAGATTGCCTTGAGCACCTGCTGTCATAATCCGATTATCGTTATTATTCCCGAAACTCTCAACTCAAGCCGGCATACGAGCACCAGTGTGAGGGAGAATTGGGTGCTGCTCCCTTTTTCCCTCTCGCTTCCGGCTCAAGCCGTTACTAAATATCCTTGGCTTTGAAAGCCTAGGTTAAGCCAGCTGATGCCGATGATCGATCAATTACGAACGAGCCTGGTTGCAATGATGATGATGATGATGACGACGACGACGACGACGCCGACAATTCGAAAGCGCCGAGAGTCGATGGGTCACTGCCATTAGATTCAATTAGAACGATTAAAAGCGAATCATTATGGTCTTGTAAGGGCCGAGCATTGGAGAGAAGTGGGTGGGCAAGATTGAGTGGGTCAAGTTTTGGAACATTGAATGCGGATGGGTCCTCGCATCTCTTCTATTAGTGAATTTTATAAGAGAATATTAAATGAATAACGAGCAGATAATGGAAATCAAAATAACGCACAGCTACATTTGTAGCCATTAAAAGCTAGCTCGCAAACAGTGCGTTGGGAGCAAGCCAAGCGATGGCTATTGAACCCTTTTAGCAAGTTGGTATGCCTCTTAGTTAGGCAAAGACGAGTGGTCGGGGTCGAAAGTTAAGTGGAATCCACTTAACATTTGCCATCGCGATAAGAACAGAATGCCATCACATATCCTCCTACATAGTCTTGCAAACCGAAACGCTTTCGCCACGGGGCCCAACCTTCAGTCGGCTCGAGCGATTCAGCAAAGCATGACCATGGATATGGCTACAATCGGAAGCCAATGCACGCTGTTGGTTGTATTCATGTAATTTTCATGCGATGAAGAATCAAGTTAGAGCCTCATTTCCACTTGATCAACTTTTATAATTTCGTCCACTTTACTAAGCAGGCGCAAAAACAAGATGACAAGCGAGAGGAGGGGAGCTTTTGAGTGAACTTATAAGCTACAGCGAGCGGGATCAAGAAGGAGCGTAGGGGTTAGTTTCATTAGAGGCTCTATATGCAATGTGGATGTTTATTCAAATAACACACTTTGTTGAATTAATATATATAGATGCGCTCATTGTAATTAAATTATATGTACTTCCGGTGGCTCCATTGGCCCAAAGTTCAGTGCTTTTGTTGTTGTTTTAAGCTTAGAGTGCCGGATCCAGAGCAACAGCAGTGCAAGCGACAGAAGTGACAGAAAGCAAATGAATGAGAAAACTAACGTCCGGTTTCAAACTGGAGCCTTCGGTGAATAGAGAGCGCAAACTGGGGCATCACTTTTTAACGCTCCTCGTAGTTTGACTACCGAGCAACCGTTTTGTTAGCGCCTTTGGAAACCGAGAGGGAAGCTCTGCTCCAGATCCATGGCTTGCATCCCCCTCTCACTCTATATGCATACGGGTGTATGTGCATCATTTGTAGGCTGGCTATTTAGCCTGGCCCACTCGAGGGTTCTCGGATCCTGCGCTTACTCGAGTCGATTCTTGAAGGGCCAAAATTGAAATATAAACGAGGAGGAACGTTGAACAAATTTAAATTTCAAGAAGTTGCCGGCTCTCTGGTCGAATGGTGACGCTTCCATCACCATTTAGCCAAATTGAGAAGTACATCTCGGGGAGCGCGTGGAGATTGAGCTACTTTGCTCGCTCTAGATGGCCAAATTGGGGCCGGCGAGGGCAGAAGTGCTTAATTTGGCGTAAAATTCGTTTGACTCTCAAATCAAGATCAACCTATCGGCTTTAATGGCAGCATAAAGTTCTCCCCACCTCTCAGCCGTCGAGGTTGTTTCGCTAGCGTTGGCTCGTTTGTGAGGTTGGTTGAAGTGATAAAAAACAACCAGCGGTTGTTTTCGAGGCCCAAGAGCCGAGCATTACAAAAATCATCATGTCAATCTAAAGATCATGAAGCGAAAAGTTTCTTCCTCCCTTCAGATATCGAATCAATCCTGCCTCTAGGCTTGAAGTCAACTAGCGGCCAAACAACATGTAGACAATCCAGCTCCTCTTTACCTCTACAAATCCAACGCATTTCAATTTATTTCAGTCCAATTCATCGATTGCTCTCGAGGTTCAATTGTTGTTGTTTGGTCGCATGAGGAACAGCCGGTAGCCTAGCACCATAATCATCCATAATTGATCACTATCATTGGCTACTTTGCTCTTATTTGGGCTTGGAAGCGCGAAGCGTAATTGAGATTTTGTGTCGGATATAAAAATCAAGAGCGAAAAATTTGTCCACTCAAACTGTCAGTGTTGGGAGGATATCGTTTCGAATGATGGTAGCCGGAGAGGATATCATGAGGGCAGCTCAATGATTGGCTTGTATTCATTTGTCATGCAAATTAGTCAACAGTATGAGACATTGACTAGCCATGCCTGAGGCTCCATTGTGCCGGCTCCAATGAAGCCAAATTTATTTATGCTAATGCTTGGCTCCCTCGTGCCGCCTCTAAACGGACACTCACTTGAAATTACGCGCGCTCCTCTTGCCCGTTGGCCCCCATGCGCTTTCAGCAATGCGCGCGTTTGAACTGAACGTTTGACTCTCTCGAGCGCCTCAATCAATGAGCGCATGCGCCGGCGAACATCCTATATTGTGTCGATTTCTACATGCTTGCACAGCCTAATTTCAATTTCACACAATTGCGGACCCCGCGTTTAGTCCAACCTTCGAGCAGGGTTTGCTCGAATTGCTAACTCAATTGAGCTTTGACTCGGATAGTAAGAACCTGAGCGTCACCGAGTAAAGTTGGCCTCACTCGTCGAACAGCGGCACGAATTAGATATACCAAACATAAGCTGGCCGGCAAAAGTAGAAAATAATATGGAACTCCCAGCTGGCTCCTCAGCTGCAACGTCGGCGGCTGCCGCCAAGAACAATCCCTTCAGCATTGACTACATTCTTTGGTCATCATTTTACGCGCAACAACAAAAGTATCAGCAACAGAGGTACCAGCAACACTCGCCCCACGAACCTCTCTCGCCCCAAGACCATCACCAGCAGCAGCAGCAGCAACAACAACAACAGCAGCAGCAACTTGTAGCTCCAACTAGGGTAATTCAAGCGCAGATGGCTCCCCACTCGGCCTCTCTAAGCAATGCCCTTGACCAGCTTAATGTGCAGTTAAATCACCACCACCACCATCATCACCTTCAACATCAGCAATTATCGCCCGCAAACATTCAGAGTACGAACAATAATCATACCAACCACCACCAGCACCAGCTTAGCGCAACAGTAGCGAAACAGCAAGACTCTAGTGGACGATCGCAGGTTAGTTTGAACAACCAAAACGGCCCCGCAACCAGCAAGAGCAAGAAACACACCAGACCAACTTTCTCTGGCCACCAAATATACGTGCTGGAGAAGACGTTTGAGCAGGCCAAATACTTGGCCGGTCCAGAGCGAGCAAAATTAGCTTATCAATTAGCTATGTCAGAATCTCAAGTTAAGGTGAGTGTTAGCCTACAGAGTGATTAGGAGGAGGTCCTCGGATTTGCGCTCTAACCTCTTTGTCCCGTATCTCTTCAGGTTTGGTTCCAGAATAGGCGCACTAAATGGCGGAAGCGAAGCGCAGCTGAAATGGCTACAGCGAAAAAGCGTAATGCCGCACTAGGTGTCACTCCAGCCAGCGGCAATAGTAGTGCATCGGTATCACCCAGATTCACCCATTGTATCTAGATGTCTTAAAGCTAAAAATCGACCCTGCATTGAGACATGTCGAGGACTGACCGAGTCAGGTGCAATTCACTTATTAAAGCTAGCTCACAAGCAGGAGGATATTGCTAATACGTAACCCTAAATTCTCTCCAGATGGCTCAGAAATACTCATCGTGGCACACGTATGATGGCGTCTCATTAAAACACTTTTAGGTAGTAGTATCGTTGATTGAATCGAGTATTTAAGGGAGAGCGTAATTTCGTATCGAAATTGAGAATAAAATTTACGAAAGTGATAGAATTCAATCATGAGTCGATAGATGGCAGCCGGTGCTAGGCGAGAAATTCAACTAGATCTCTGCCTAGACGGGCTCTCTTCATCGAGCCAAACTCACAACGGAATCTAGATTCAGCAGTAAGGGTGTAGACAGTAGAAGGCGAGGAACAGGTTTGATTTGTTTGCCCGACCACTTATCTGGTCAGCTAGTTGAACACACTTCGAGAGGTTGTTAGGCAGTATTTTATTCACAAATCGCTGATGCTCAGGTTCAATTGTGTCCCTAGTCTACAGCACTTCCGAAAATGCCGCTCCCACATCAAGCTCGAGGCATTCATTGTTCCTGAGTAGTCGAGAGTTTGGATTGTTTTAGGTGCACGTTTAGTGGCTGATTCTTCGCTTCTACAACAAATTTCGCATATTTGTTCGGACGAAGTGGTCAAGTCATGATTTGTTTTGCTCTTATGCTTACGTTTGGATTGCATGTTGGATGGGAAGTATTTATAAGTGTGCGTGTTCATGTTTCTTCCTCCTTCCTTCCAAGTTCCTATGAGATCTTCAAAATTGTATTCGCGCTTGTGAGGCAAGTTAATAAAGGATCCTCGACGAAGAGAAATGATGGAATCAATAGCATCATGCGTTCTCTATATATTTGATATGGCATTTTTCACAAAATCTTTCAGCAAATCCGTGAGCTCCGACTGTGCGTCTAGCTTCTTCCTACTGGTTGTGGTGTCGCCACTACCACTGCCACCTCCTCCCTGCTTGCCTATTATATCTTTGAGAGCAAGATCCAGGAAGTAACGAAGGAACACTTTTGATAGTTCCACAAATAGGTGATTCCATTCGGCCTTCTTGAGAATCCTATTGAAGATGCGGCGCCTCTGTCTCGGCTCAACGTTCTTTTCCACCGTCGAGCTCTCAGCAGGCGAGTCATCTTGGCTTCCAGAATTGCTACCACTACCGATGCCAACGTTGCCCCCACCACCGCTTGCACCCTCACCATTGTTGCCATCCTCCTGATTACGAGCCGAGCTCTCAGCACCCCGCGCTTGGCCAGTCTGCTCGGCGCGATTATTGGATCTGGATGTTGTGACTTCGTGAGCGCCCCTCCCAACGTCGCCGGACAAACTTCTCGCCCCGTCGGTTCGTTGCGAGCCCTCTGGCCTGTCTTCGGTATCTATTTGAATGGCGTTTGTGGGCGACAACCCTAACTCGTAGAAGGGGGGCGCCATGAGTTGCTTGCTCAGGGTCGGCGTGGTTGGTCCAACCAATGACGATGCCTGATAATGGCCAAATTGGTTGAATTGGCGCAGAGAACCCACCGAACCATCTGCTTGGCCAAACATTTTACCGAGTGTCTGCGCCTCAAACTGTTCATTGTCCTGTCGGTTCTCTTGCCGCAAGCTTGGGTTGCCCGTCCAGTAGGATTGTTGGTTTTGCAATTGTTGCTGCTGCGCCTGTTCCAACATCACACTGTGTATCAGATTGGCAAGCGATACTGTTGGTGCCTGCGACTGTACCATACCTGTCGTGCTGTCTGCATTAATTCTGATTGGCAGCAGCTCGCGCTGTTCGGCCCCCTCTTGGCCCATCGAGTTGGCCAGGTGGGCCATCGAGCTGAACTGATGATGCAAGCGTTGCTGTGGCGGCCGCTGCATGTCCGTGCCCGGTGCGCTAGATTGACGACGTGGGTCAAAGAAAGGCTTGCTCTGTTGACCATCAGCGGCTAGGTTTGCGGTAGAGAGCTGGATTGTTGGCGAGACTAGAGTGAGCAGGGGCATCAGCAGGATTAGATGAGCTTTGTTTAATTTGTTGTATATTTTGACGCCTTCGACGAGTGGAGATTGTTGAGGGTCTCTAATTGATGCCGACCGTTTACATGTAATCTTCCCTCTATGGACATCGCGGAATTTGATTCCTTCTTGTTGGCTAAACATATGATCACTTCTATTTATTGGGCCGATCTTTAATCGTGAGCGAGATTCAGATATTGACTCCCTTAGTGCCACCATTGTTCAATTTGAAACTTATGTTGAACAGAAGCTCTCACTCGCACTTCTTCAGTCCAAATTTCACCTGCCTCTCGCTTATCCCACTGCCACCGTTGGACCACCTCACCAGGTTGCTCATTGTCCTTCGAACATGATAAAACTCAATCAATGGCCAGCTATCTAGCTCGCTCGCGTTGACTGAATGTGAATCCTCAGTTGGCTCAAAACAAGCTCGCTTGCGAGCCCAGTTCAGATGTATGCGAGTGGAGGGTTCACGAGGCGGAACTGGCTCGAATGCTTTGGATTTCAAAGGTGGACTTGCGTCTCACAAGCCAGCCAAGTCCATTGGCTCGCGGCGCTTCAGTCCGACTTGGAGGCACAAAGTCAGCCAGTCAGTCATGTCAGCCATTCATTCATTCATTCATTTATTCGTTCAGTCGGTCAGTCAGTCACTTACTAACTCATACATTCATCTACTCCTTCATACAACCGAAAACGGCCAGCCACTTGGTCGCTGCGCAGCGACGAACGGCAAAGCTAGCCGGCTTGTCTAGCGGCATCTGTTCGGTTGGGTTGATTTCTGCAGGCGAGCAAGCAGGTAACAGGTTGAGCACATGGAAGATCACAGTTGCGCCGCTGAGTCCTTTGAGGGATGCATAATTTCACCTGTTTGCTGTTCGCATGTCGTTGTTGGCTGCAGCGGTGCTAGCGGTGGCCATGCTTTGCCTTACCTTACCTTGCCTTGCCTTGCCTTGCCTTGCCTCCTCTTGCCTTACATTGCTAGGGGCAAGGAGGTGGCATCCAGGGCAGAGGGGAGCAAGTGGCCATTGCGGCAACGGCAACGTTTATTTTTAACCTCTGGGCCTTTTGGAGCGAGAGCACTGCCGGCTAGCCGACCGCTTGCGACTCAAATCTCGGCTTGACCGCCCAGCTGGCTCAAGCTCACCAAACTTCGAGTTGCCAAGCTGGGCCGCCGCTTTCAGACAAGAGCTCGGCAAGCCAATGGCGGCGGCGGCGGCGTCTCGAAGACAATTGAATTGGTCGCCCGCTGCAAGCCGCCGCAACTCTCCCTCGCCGCCTCCCTCCCGCCATAGCTCGCTTTGCCCCCTCTGTGGCTTGGTTTCTCCCCATCTTTCTCGCCACCTCCACCGGTGGCGCGCGAGGAGTGCAAACAGAGGGGTGGGGGGGCAGCGGCGCAGAAATCTTACACAACACCGGATTGACTTGTATACAATCCGCGGCCAAAATCTATTGGCCATCGCTCGCATTGAGTCGAGTTCAATTTTTCATGGTGCCGAACAAGCTCCAGCGAGGGGCTATCTATCTTTGGGGGCAAGTGGGCAGCCTTATTTCATTAGGGAAAGGTAGAGTTTGAGCGAGAGCAACGCTCGCTATATTTTGCCGAACACTGCCAGCATTGAGCGGGGCGGCCGAGCAGGTAGGCATTCTGCGCGATAGCCATATCCGTTAGATAAGCGCTCGAACCGCTTCTAAAACTGAGCCAACCCTCTTGCTCACGATCTCGAAGTCGGCGCGACTCCTCCAGACTTAATATGGAGTTTTGGCAGCGAGGACTCCAAGTCTGCAAAGGTGGCGGCCAAGGCGGCAACAGCAACGGCAATAATAATAATAATTCAAATGAATTGTGTCTTGAATTTCCCGCGAACATACTACAAACTAGCTGAGGCTAGGCGAACCCGGTTGGCTGGCCATTTTTTACGCTATTTCCCGCCAGCATGTGCCTGGACGATGAGTATTATGATCTTAGCGTAGAGCCCTGGAAGGCAGGTGAGATTTGCGCGGTTGAATTGGTTAGCCTCGCGTGCAGTAAAGCTCTCCGTTGGCGCGCAGATTGCGACTATTTTGCAGTTATTTGGCAGCGAGGGAGACGACTTCCGTTGGCGGCGTTACGAAGAATGGAGAGAGAGAGAGAGGGCTGAATACGAGGGGACAGATGTATTAATCTAAATCCGGCGGCCAAGACCAGTGTGGCAAAGTTTAGAGGGCCGAGAGGGTAGAGGGGGGGCAGGGGGGAGGCTAATGGATTGTGAGAGCGAAAGCGTCAAAATTGACGGCTCGCCAATCGAGTTCGCCGGCCCGAGCACAACAGGTAGCCGGGAGAAAGCGGCTAGTTCCTAGAGCCAATTTGGCGGCACCACAGCTGAACCTGACTCTAGCTAAGCGTCTGATTGGAGCTCATCAGTTGAATTAATCTACTTGTCAATTTGAACGGGCTACATTCTTGCTCGAGGCCTCGTAAGCTCGAAAATTTGATTTCCCTTTAGGCTCATCAGCAAGTTTCAGTTGTGCGAGAGAGCGAGCATCCTTCAACCCCATTAACGGAAGATAAGCCAGAGCTTGCAAAGCAACCCTAGTCAATGGGAGCACGCGAACTGGAATTATACTCTCAATGTCTGTTGCTACTCGCAGATTTTTGGCCCACATTCGAGCATCAGTTAGTGAGACGAACGTTGCCTAGAGCGGCCGAGCACAGTCCATGTGTAGGCTCTCTCGCCATTGGTTTTGCCACACCGACCTTGAGGCGTGCCCAAACATGGATACGGGTCCATGTTCTAGATCTTTTCCTCGAATAACCCATGGACCACTGGGTCGAGTAGTTGATGCAAATCTGTATTCAAACTTTCGCTTGACTCACCTAAGATAGTTACCGCGCTCGAATAAACTTCCAGCTAAGACAGGTTGCTTTTGATTTATGGCACTAAAATCTAGTCCACTTCCTATTCGACAAAAGTGTTAGCCTCCCGGAACAAAATATTCACCGTTGTATTCAAACATAAACCAGACGCTCGCGCACTGAGCAATAATTTATTTAAACATCTGTGGATCTGAGTCCAGTTTAAGTTGACAAGATGAATTCATTTAATCAAGTTGAGATGGCACAACAAATGATAGCAACGCCTCGCTCGAAGAAGGCGCACACATCCTCCTGTCCTTCTGGCTGCATCTCGACCGTAAACAAGAGATCATTTCGAGTTGGATCCAAATAAACAGGTAATGAAATGTAGTGAGAATCCTTGTTAGTTGCATCCTTTCGAACCCAACGCAGGCTTGCTCTGGGTATCTCCGTAGCCATTGAGGTTGTCAGGTAGAGTCTGTTGTCTTTAGTGGTTGCTCCCTCTAGTTGGAGGTTGAGGATGGTGAAGCTGCCCTCCTCGGTGGGCCTGTCGTTCTTCTCGTTCACTATGAACTCCAACTCGAGCTCCTCCAGCGACCAACTGTTAGTTTGGGCAACATACTGGCGAGTTGCAGTAATATAAGCCTCAGGGTTTAGAAGTTTACCGAGGCTGACAGAAATCTTTCGCAATGAGGTTGAGTGTTCGAGTACATGAGCAAGCTGCCTGAGTCGGTCACTAAAGTCGATCATCCAGCTACTGACTTTCATTTCTTTTGGCACTTTATAACGGATCCAATGCTCTGGAATTTGCTCCTTGACAAGTTTTTCGATCATCTCTCGGTAGTAATTTGTTTGCTTGACTCGCTTCTCCGGATCACAGATCTCTTGCAGCTCTCTCAAGTCGCGTCGCACTTCGTTCAATAGACGAGAGGCGCAACTAATTTCGCGCTCAAAGTACCTGAACAATGGATCTTTGATGTTTTCGACGGACCGTTTGAGAAGCTCGAGACGGGTAGGTAAGTACTTGAGCCACGTCTCAATGTCTGCTGCTAAAGTCTTCATGTAAGTAGGTCTGACATCGCCGCCGGATAGTTCACTGACCAAGGATGAGTCCGCGCTTGAATCGCCTGCTTTTTGACTGATAGTTACAAGTACCTCATCCTCATCCTCCAAAGCTTGTAGTCTTAGCAACTTGCGAATCATGTCTTGGCCTAAATTGAGCAGAATGACACGTTCAGCATTTGGAGGCAAACCTAACCAGGTTGGCGAGTGACTAGAGTGATCAAGCGACTCCACCCAAGACAGGAATTCATCGCGCCTAATTCCTTCGGGTATGAGGACGTTGTTTGAGGAACCGAGTCTACTCTCTACGAGAGCAAAATCGTTCTCGAAACTGTGACTCGTGAAGTATTTCCTAAGGAACGATTTGAGCAGGCGGTGATCGAAGACGTTGTCCACTTTTCCTCCATAAATGCATTCGCCAAACAAGGTTTGGATAGCTCTCCACGGAATTTTGTCGGGCGAAATATTGGATCTACCTTGAGCTACAGAGTCTAACCAAGTGTCCAGCGTACTGATTGCAACCTTTAGATCACTTTCGTTGAATTCGTATAACTTTGACCAACCAAGCGGCTTATACCTGAGTCGTTCTTGAACAATGGCGTGGAACCATGCAAGCAGAAAATAGAGCTTAGATCGTTCGCTCGGCGCTCTCATCATTTGAGCGGCCGGTATTGAATTAAAGGTGCGCAACAAGTTGGCCTTTATACCCGGGGGTGGCTCATAAACAAAGATGCGACCAGCTCTCAAAAGGTTAACGGGAATCTTGGGGTGTATCTCTAAGGTCAGGAAGAGTCTAAAATTATGATTTGGCTCCAGGGAATAGAGTTTCTTCTCTAACTGAATCAGCCATTGCGGGGCGAGGTGGACGTTCTTGAGCATGACCCACTTGCCACTCTTTGCAGCTCCATTGATTGCTATTTCAGCTTGATTGAAACCTTCAGCTGAACCGATCGCGATCGATGTTATTGGCTTATGAAGCTCTGCGGCTAGATCATCCACCCTACCGCTGGCGTCATAACCGGGCGCAGAGCAGAGCAATACTGGCGTGGACGCTTTGATTTCTTTTTCAACAATTGTTCCCAGTTGCACATCAGTTTCGGCCATATCAACAAACTTAGAGCCCAAAACAGAGCGAACAAATCTATCCATCATTGCGGGTATTCGATCAGGTCTCAAAGCTTGAATGATCAGCAGCTGACGAATAGCGATGCCAATGGACGATGATGGTGATGTTTCGTCCCATAAACAGGGGACCTTTTGCTCTGGTCTTGGGGCATCGAGCCATTCTTTGATGGCAACCTCGTTGGCGAGAATCAGCTTAGCGATTGATTTAAACTCGCTCAGACTGGAGTGTGCCAATGAGTCGATACCCTCGTTTTGCTTGTTTGAAAGCCAGGGTATGGCTTCAGAAGCGGGCTCTTTGCTGTTTGAGGACATGGTAGATGAGGCGATATCATTGGCCAACTTGGGATCTGCTCTCCGGTTCCGTAAATAGTATTCGAACGCTTTCTCGTAATTTTGATCTGATATTAAAACCTTTAGATGGATTCGGCATAATAATGTAGCGAAAACAATCCAATCGTTGTGCAGCATGCCTCGTGTTATGCGCCGATACACATTCTCAAACAAGTTTTCGGTTATGACAGTGAGACGTTTAGCCTTATCCGTTAGTCCCTCGAGGTTTTCGTTCTTATTTAATACATCGTCAAGTATTCCAAAGAAAAAGTCCAGAGAATACTGATAGAGAGAATGCACTTGGTTCAGTCGATCCATGGTGAAGAATATTGAGCTACAAGCTGTAGAAAATGGGTTGTACTTTTGTGAAACCGTATTCACTTCCTCAATTACTCTATCAGTGTCGGCTACCTTGCGCGATATGTCATCGGCTTCAAGTTTTAGGCGCTCGAGAGTCGAAATCACTGAATCGTCGTCGAGAATTCTGCCTTTCGAGTCGTTTAAGGCTTGTAAGAGAGACTTTTCGAGCAATCTAAGTCGCACCTGGTACTCTCCTTGTAACTTGAGTTGATTGGATCGTTTTTCGTCGATGTCTGGTCGCTCTGCTTTTAATACGCGGTGAAGACACTGACTTTGCAAGCTGCTCTTTGTGATGGTAAAGTTGACGAAGGTGACACGCGAACAGACGTCCGGTGGGAATTCTATAGTCGGATCTCGTGTCGACAGAAATATGCAGAAACTAGGCGACAGGTCGATATCTTGGTCACCGAGCGATATAAGAACACGTCCGGCAGTTTTTCGAACTTCGCGATTTAGGACCGGATTGAGGATTGGATCGTAATTTTCAACATCTTGTACCAATAAGGGATTGCCGAAACGTAATGCTGATTCTAGATTCTTCCTGAAGGCATCGTCTAAAAAGCTTGTCCTCGTGATCTTACGATCTTTGAATTCGTTTAGTAGGAACTTGGTCGCTTGACCACTTGGATCTATGATCAGTGGATATCTGTTGAATCTTCGCATCATGATAGCGTTTTCAGTACAAAGATCGTCGCTCGGTAGAGCGTTAGCTTGCCAGTTCAAACGCTCGTCTGGAGATGATAAATATTCAGTGAGGGCAAGATCGGGTCTGAATCTGATCAATGACTGGCGTAGGTGGGCTCGCCACAGATCGAAGAGTGTCGTTCGACTTTGCTGGTCAAAGAAACCTGCATAGGCCAAGAAAGCTGATGAAAGCATGACGTCGCCCGCGATATTTTCCATCTGAGATTTGAATTCATGGCTTGCGGTGTCCCACCTGATTCGCTCAGAACTCAGACTAGTGAGAAGCGCCATGCTCCGATTTACTTTTGATTCAACAGATTTCAAGCTCTCTTCTATCAGCTTAGCCTCGTATTTTAAGCTTCCGTATTCCTCCTCGTATGACTGTATCGTATTCTTCAGTCTCTCGAGGATGGCCTCATTCTCTTCTGCTTTCTTTTTGTTGATTGAGGCTTCTGCCTCTAGACTCCTGAGTTCGTTTCTTAAAGGCTCGATTTGTCTGACCATATCAGCATAATTCAATTGAGCGCATGCCCATTTTACAAGGGGACCGCAGGCAGAGGATGCCCTGTTGATCTTTTCGTAAGTGTAGTCTGGGTTTTTTAGGTACTTTTCACGCATCTGTCGCCGTATATTATCAGACAAGTTTTCGCTGTTAAAGTTCACAATAGTTGAGATGAAATTTTCACCGACGATCATAGATCGAACCGACTTCCAGTCGTTGCTTGGCTCACCGAGAAGGAGGCATATGGATTCCATGGCCAATTTAACAGGTGCAGGGGGGTTGGTCATGGACCTTACCTCAATGAGGTTCTGTTTCTTTATGGACTGAACGGCCTGCTGAGCTTCTTTGACTGCGGGTTCGACCTTACTGAGGTCTTCCATAACTGCAGTTCGTTTTTCAGTTATAATAGTCTCTTGAGTACGCAGAGCTTGCTGCAACTCCTCTGATTCTTTAGTCCGCTGCCGAGCTTCCTCACGATTCTGGATGATGTTCTCCATTTTAGCTTGGGCCTCCCTATTTTTGGCCTCTAGTTCAGCGCTCTTGATCTTCAGCGAGGACTGCATCTCTTCGACCTGTTCGACCGTTTCATTGATTCGATTTAGACCAACTGTCAAATGGCGTTGTTCCTCTTGCAACTCAGAACATTTCTCATGGAAGAGCTTGACATACTGGTTGATAAAGTCGAGATAATGTCTCGGAGTGATGTAGGTAACTCGTTGGTTGCGTTTTCGCATCCTTTCATACATCTTATGCAGAGTCTGATGGACGTACACAAACGCATTGTTGATTGCATCGCGATGGGTTGGAAATTCCGGTAAGTTTGTGAATGTGTACGGGAACTTTTCTGGGGGCGTATACTCGCGGTCTATGTCGAGTCTCGATGTAAACTGTTTTCCAACTTGGTATAAGGCTTCATCTGACCAGTCACCAAACCAGTTTACGACACACCGGTTGAAAAGGGCAGGTGATGTAGAAGCACGATCTTTGAGGCCCTCCGTGGATGGATTCATAGTGAACACAACATGCAGGTTTTTCATGACTTGTTGCGTGAACCAGCGGTAAAGTTCTTCGGGTTCCTTAATAACTTGACCCTCACGATGAGATCCCTCTCTACACTGAGTCATTAGAGCGCTGAGCTCGTCTCCTTCGAAAAGTCCGGGAACCTCCCCGTTAGCCAATAATGTATTCATGCGCTCCAAGAAGCTCGAGTCCATTACATTCGACTCATCTAAGATGAAACAAATTTTCTCATTGCGGCATCCGGCTCGACGCAACACTTGCCTTAGGTCCTCATCGAAGTTATTTGCGGTGTATCGATTGTGGACCTTGATTTGGAATATACTTAGACCGTTCATCCAGGCAACAAATTTAGATAACGTAGTTTTGCCAGCTCCCGACACACCGATTAATAAAAGGTGCCCTTGGGGCTGCCTAAATACCCTATCTATACGCAAGACATGGTCTAATACCTCGTTAAATAATACCAACTCGACGTCTAGTTCCTCCTCACAAAATTCCTTCAACCTTGCCTTAGTAAACTGGCGCAGATCTTCTCTGTCAATAGCAACGTAGTCTTTTTTCAACCAGTTCGAGTAGAGTATCGGCCTAGCCAGCGCTGCGTCAAAGTCTATGCCTTGAAAGTTTGCCTTTATAACATCATCGATATTGTCGTCTGTCCATTTGCGCTCAGACTCCTCAACTAACCTATCTTGGAACAATCGCAATGCCTCATGGGCAAGTAGCCTCACGAGTTCTTCTATTGTCAAAGTATCTAAAGGTCGGATAGCCTCGCAGATACCTCGCACCCATCTTGTTAGCTCACGAGGTGAGTAGATGTAATGGGGCTGCATATCTTGGGTGAATCTGCTCTGAGATCTTAGGTAGAACTTAACCATGGCACTCGTTAGCTGGTCCGCATGCGATCGTAAGGGAGGAACCATTCTCAGCATGGCTCGATTGAAGGTACTGTAGATCTGCATAAGTGATTTTTCACCTGGATAATCGACATATATTATGGGCACATGTCGCAGGAATCTCAACGATAAAGGTTTACGCCCTGGGTCAGTCGGAGGATTGCAGGCGCCAACAAACTGGATCCTTTCAGTTTTGACCCAAGTATGATCACTGGTGCGCCAGAAACCACGATGTTCCACTAGCTGTCTAAGGAAACTTATCACCCTTATTGTTTCATAAGCGTCCATTGCTGGAAGATTGATTTCATCACAGAAGAGGATGAGCCAGCCCCTCTCTTTAGGTTTGAGAACTACGCCGTTAGGCGTCCTCTCGTGAATACAATAGTGGTCGAAAGTTTTAAGGAGTAGCTCAGGTGTGGTTGCTGATGAGAAGTTCAAACCGACCACTTGCATGTTGGTCAATGATCTCAGTGAGCTGAATAATGTCATGGTCTTTCCTGAGCCTGGAGGTCCACATAGAATCAGCGGTTTATGTTCGGCAAGCAAATTGTTAAGCAGAGCTTCGTGGCGCACTGTATCTATAGTGGGAACAACAACATCCGGGGCTGCGACCCTATGTGTTTCGACCTCAATTTGAGGGACTCGGTTCTGCCACAAAGCCCACTTTCCGTTGCTGATAAGGACCTCATAGTCGATTAGCTGACTAGGAGGAACATCGATAGTATGTATGTTTTCTCTGATGAAATCGCTGAGAGCGTTTCGGGCTTGGAGCTTGGCATCACCGGTGAATGCCCACAGAACATCGAAAATGAGGCTATTGAGGATGTAATCTCGTAGATGATCACCCTTCATTGGGTTATCTGGGTGGCTATTATTGTAGAGAATGGCTGAGCGAACTGTGCTACTCAACATAGAGAAAAAGGTTTTCAACGCCCTGAATCTTGTACACTCCATGATGTGCTCTTGCCTCAGGGAAAACTCTAGAGCTCTACACACAAATTGGCCGTCTTCTAGCTGAGGCTCTAAAATTGTGGCAATATCCTGTTGGAAAAACAATGTTGCAGATGATTTTTCTGGCACCTGGGTTTCGCCGGATGAGATCATGAGTTTTCTTAGCTCTGCACCACTTTGATTCGAGTCAGTATCCTCAATCACTACGTTTCGGAGCTGCATCATGAAGTTGTCGACCATCATCCTAGTTGTAAGGATGTCTTCGCTGAACCAGATCATTCCACAACGCGAGACTGTAGCTAGAGTGGCAAATTTGAGATCTTGTACTTCGAAAATGATCCTAACACTTGGTGGAAGGCTCAGACGTTCGCCATTTGGTAATGTTAGGAGTTTGTTGTCATCGAGAACTGAGTTGAGATTTTCAACCCATTCAGGATCTACATCACCATCAAAGATTATCCAGTGGCGCTTATTGATCTCGCCCCGAACATTGTCGATGATTTTACGTAGTATGTGCGTGAATAGGCCGTCCGACCATTCTCGGGTGTTCTGGTCTAATGTGCCGTACAAAAAGTCTTTGCTTATAGCCTTTGGGTCAATGATATGAGAAACGCTCTCTATCTTGTCCAGCCTTTCCAAGGCTCTCAAGAGGACCTTACAAGCTGTTGACTTACCACACCCTGATGGGCCCACAAGCATCAGCCCATGGTTGAGCTTGCTGATTTGATATAGTTGTAAAACTTTCTCCACCCATGCCGAGCCATGCTCAGAGTCACTATCACCATACACAAGGCACATTTCTTTGCAGACAGCCTCAATTTGAACGTGCAAGTCAGACATCTTAGACTCCTCATATGTTATGGTGGGGAAGACGTCCGATAACAATGATGACAGCAAGGGTATGTCGTCAGCGACAAGTTTGGGTTTCATCGTTTCGCAAACTGACTGCATTAGTATCTTTTGTTCCTGAACTTTCTCATCCTCGAGCTGCTGAGAGTTTGTGTGGAGTAACTCTCGCTTAATATTTCCGGCGGAAACGAGAACGTTTTTGAGAGCTCTCAATCCAAAGTCGTAGTGCGAATGTGAACTCAGTTGCTCGTGACATAGCTTAAAGAATGGGACAATCTTGTTGGCCAAATTTTCGGCTAGCTTGAACCCCTGAGAGTACAACATAACTTGAGCAATGAGTTGGCGATCAGGTTTGTTCATGGCTAAAGGACGAAAGAGCTTCTTAAGATTATCTGGGAGATTTGAGCGACCGGCATAACCGGGATTCATCGTGATAAAAATAGCCATGCTCGGATTTAAGCTCACTTGCTTTCCGATGAGATCTACACTAAGAGTCTTCTCTTTAGTTGTTCCGAATAAACGTAATGTCTCTTGTATAGTTTGAATTTGCTGCGAGACAGCAGATAACATCCTTTCCTCTAGACGATTGAATTCATCAAAGCATCCCCATGCGCCAACCTGACATAAACCGATGAATATTCTACCTACAGCCTGAAAATCGAAGTTTTCGTCACAATTGAAGACGAGAACAAACCTGCCGAGTTGGTGACCTAGAGCCTTGACAGTCTCAGTTTTTCCTGTGCCAGCTGGACCGAATGGTGACCCACCAAGTCTCGCTTCTAAAGCTTGAGTCATGGTCAAATAACATCGGTCTGTTAGGGGTGTTTGAACCAACTTATCTTGCACGCCTAGGTACTCGAAGCCGTAATAGAACTTAGCGTTTGCCATATGAACTGAAAGTTGTTTCAAGACGTCTTGCTGTCTAGGGTCAAAGTAGAAACGCATTAATTGGAGCCACGCAAACGACTTCGGCGAGTCAATTTTCTGCTGTATGAGGCCTCTTGTGATATCACGTTTGTGGACGAACTCGGTTATCAAATGTTCCAATTTCTTCCTTCTGATAGGTGGTTGATCTTGGAGCACGCAGCCAGCTAAAATTTGGAGAGTGTTCTCGCAACTGCGTAGACAGTGTTCTAGTGGCTTCATACCGTTGCTAGGATCTTTGGATATGGTAGTTAAAGCATATTCAACGGATTCCGACCATGCAATCTGGGCGGCAAGAACGGCTATCTGGGCTTGATAAGTGTCCAGCCATTTGATGTAGTCGTCAGAATTGAAATTTTCAGTTCTGAATTTGGCCATGTCGACAACTGCCTTGGCAAGGAGACTCGCAAGAGTATTGCGGATTTCTCTTTCCGTCATCTGTAACCAGACATTGATCTTGGGATTTTCTTTGACCGAAACAGGCATAACGAATCGAAGCTCTTCGCCCTCTCTCGAGCAGACACCCTCGATGAGGGTGCTATCTGAGTTCAGGATTATGGATGCGACTCCTGAAAACATTTTTTTGAAATGTTTCTGGAGACGGCTGATATTATTGGAGTTACCAATGATTTCCAACAAATCTTCATCGCCAACGAAGTAGAAACGAGGAAATGAGGATCGCTCCCTTTCTAGATATTCACCTAGCGCCTTCTGAGTCGCCGAAAGTTGATCTGCAAGCCATTCAAGATTTCTCTGCACATCAGGTATGTCCAAAACATCAATGACGCGGCGTTTGTCTGATACCTGCCGCATCAGCTTTAAAAAGCCAGACTGGTTTTCTGAACTGATAGTCTTGAATCGAGCTGTTTCCTTGGGCATCAGAGTTTGTATATCTGAACTTCCTGAGAATATACCCTCGAGATAAACCCAACGCCTTTGGACGTCAATCCAGATATCGAATAGGGAACTTATCTTGTTCAATTTCTCTTCCCATTTTGTGGCATCGTCCTTGAATTGTTTGTAATAAGGGGATAGTTTCATGGCTGAAAGTGAGTTAATGTGCTCTTTGAGCTTGTTGAATAGATCGTCCCACTTGGTGATCAACACACACTTGCTCTGATAAACCACGAGATCGAGCTCGTATTCTTGCCAAGAACTTTCCACTTGACGTAAAAAGTTTTCAAGAGCTAATTCACCCTGAGCTATCAAAATCACATCCTTAATTATGTTTTCGTTTCGCTGTAGATCTATGTCCCAGACCCTACCAAGAGTTAAATCTGACAAAACCCAATGGACATTCAACATTTTCATGAGTTGTTTCCAGTGTCGTTCTCTTAATGCATCAGACTTCAGTTCGTGTATCAAAACATTTACCTTCAGGTAGGCCTTGATGAGGGATTTTACGTAGTCATAGCTGGCATAGCTTTGTAGACGAGAGGGCATCTCTTTTAGTTGACCAGACAATTCGTCGAGGTTCTTTCTAAGCTCTCTTGGCTGAACAGCATTCCATCTTAGCGATCTAAGTTGTTCCATCTGACCCCAGATCATAGACAATTTAGACCAGACACCTTTGAGATCCTCCAACTCTTCGACAGCAACTTCTAATTTTTCAGAAAGATTCTTGAACTGCTCCTTGTTAGTGTTCTGATCAACCAACTCCAGCGCATCTTTAGCTCGCGATATGTTATTTCTATCCTCTTTTAACAGCGAAAACTTGGACTCATAAATTGCCAGACAGTTCAAAGCATCCACTGGTGCTGACGAACCCTGGATAGGTTTGCCTTGCTCCCAGTCAGATAAGAGGTCAGTTGTCCTCTGCTCAACAGCTTGGTCTTGTGCAACAATCTTTAACCTTAAGGAGGCGATTTGAGTTTGGATGGCAGATTCGCGACGTTTCATAATTTCGTTGAAGGCACTCCATTCTCCTTCGATATTATCCACATGGAGCCAGCCGGCAGGAATTTGGAATCTTTGCCTTTCCAGGGTCTGCTGGCCTAGTTTGAATAGATCCACTTGTTTCTCCCATTCCTTAGACTTACTTTTCAAGTTTTGGACATATGTAATAAAAGTAACAGCATCTTTTGTCTCGGCGCTGTCGATCGATTGATGCTCTAAATCGGTCCGCGCTTTCGAAATGGCAGAATGAAGGTTAGACATCTCAGAGCTCAAGAAGGCCGCAAATTTGGACATAACTTTGTCCTTATGCCAGGAGTCATATTGGAGAGAGACTTTGCTCTGAACGCGGGCGTAATCTATCACAATGGGTCCTATCCTTTTCCTAGTTTCACTAGTATCAAAAGTTGCACGAGAGTTTTTGATTTCAATCAAGGTGTTGATCCAAAGGGAGACATCACTACCCAGCCTATTATAAAGCATATCAGGTTGGAGATCCCATAAAGATTGATACGCTAACCATTGTTGAATATATTCTTGCATTTGTTTAGTCTGATCTTCGATGGTCTTGTATGCAGCTTCAAGGTATTTTAAGCCATCCGGCAAGAGAGTTAGAATGTTCTTGTACGGTCCCACTGACGATCTGTCCAGTCCGACTTGATATCGAGTCGACTCAATCCTGTCTAATGTTAAAATGACGTTCTGCCATGCAAAAAGTTGCTGCATTAAATTGTATCTTGCTTCCTCGACACTGGGAGAAACATGCATAACCTGGTTTGTTATCCTTATTTCATGTACGAGTTCGATTATTCGAGGCTCACCTCCAAGCTTATTTGTCGTCGGTTGATCATTTTCATCATTGAACTGGTCTTTATCGCCTCCCACTAGGGCTGAGGTCCATGCCTGGATTCCGGCCTGCAATCTTGTTGCTAGTCTAGTCTCGATTCGTTCGTCTAGTTCGGTTACCCACTTGCTCAAATTAGAGTATTGATGGAGACTCAAGTCGTCGACAGCTTTCTGGATCTTGGTCAAAATTTCTGAAAATATTGAGTGTGAATAGGCACAAGAACTCAAACTTTCAACTAGGACTTCAACCTTCTCAGTGATTGACAAAAGTTCATCAACTTGATCCTCGAAATTGTAGATTATCTTCGAGAAGCTTTGAACATAATTTTCAACTTTGTATGAATCCCAAACAAGATTGATTCCCTCAGCTATTTGATCTTGAACCTCTCTTTTCATTTTGGCGACAAGCTGTTTAGCCGAAGATTTGTCTTCCAGCTTCTCGCATGTTCTTTCGTATGATTTGAGAGATTCGATCAGGGACATAGCGAAGGGGTATAGCTGATTAGCTTGGTGGGCTTTGTTCAGTATAGTCAAAGGAACACGAAATAATAGTGCACGCAGATGTCTGACCTCCTTGACCAGAGTGATAACTTCGGGCATGAAATTTATGCGTAATTTTAGTATGTTTTCTTTCCCTGACTTCGCTCTACAACTTTCGATGGTAAAGATGGGCACTGGTGATTGCTTACTTGTATCACTCGCTTTGAGATGACGCTGGTTGACATTTCTACACCATTCCTCAAAGATAGCTTGGGTGTCTAGTTTGAGACGAAATTTTTCGGCATCTTGACTTAACTTTTGACCCTCTAAATGGTTCTCCCAACCTTCACCCAAAATGTCCCCTACTCGTTTCATGTAGACTAGCAATTGACGCTCGATTTGCTTGGTCCAGATGATCAATCCAGATGTTGGAGGTATGTCATGCACTTTTCCCATCATTGCGGTCTTGGACTGATGATATTGGATAGACTTGACTTTAAAGTTCTCGTGTAAAGTTTCGATATCATCTTTGACGCGTTGAATGAGTTGGGTTTGATACTCTCGAATCGCGCCCTTGATGCGGGGTCTCACAAACAAGACGTTGTACCGGCTGAATATTCTGAACATCTCATTGGCGCTCTTAGCTGTGCCGAGTTGATCACGCAGTCGGGCCGTTATACAAGATTCAACACGATCTATACGCTCTTCATAACGTGAGTGAGCCGCATCCCAGGCGTCAGAGCCTTCTTTGCTAATATCACAAGCATCGATCTCTTTCACCAGCTCGTATGCTGAATCGACTTCTTTGATCATGGTTCCATCGGCAAATTCTAGGGAGTTACTCCCGGTAGTATCCAATGTATTATTTAGCGACGAACTAACAAAACCGTCATCTGGACGGTCCTTTGACCGAGCATTAGATGGGCCAAGCACAACAGTTATCACCTTTCTCAGTTGTTCATGTTGTTGACGGAAACATTTCATGTTCTCCATTCTAGTTTGCAACCGTTTGTGGGCGAGGTTCACTCTCCAAGTTAGCTTCCGCCCCTCTCTTTGTTTTTTAACCATTTCGCGGAGTAAAGCTTGCAATTTGTCATATTCGTTCTCCCATGTGGTGAACACCTTGGTACAAGCCGCAATCACACGTTCAAACTCAGCAAAGGGGATATGCATCAATCTTCGAGTACCAAGAACTTTAAGCAGTTGACTAGTCAGGTCCCTTGAGATAGCTTCCATCAACTTGAGAGCCCGTTCGAGTGGATATTTTGTGTTACGTATCTTGCGGAGATGATTGAATATGCCTAGTAAAGCTAAACTTAGTTTATCCAAATCTGTAGCAGAAAGAAGGTCATCTAGTGGAAAGTCTTTCATGAGCGGGTTATAGTCATTAACCTTTGCTAGCGCCTCTTTCAATTGAGTATCTGCATCGAAGCTTACTGTTGCATGAAATCTTTTACCCTTTTTCAAGATATCGAGAGTAAGTTTGACCTCAGGGCTCTCGCGCTTTTCCTGTATCCTCAGTAGTGCACGCTCAAGATTCAACCAAAAGCTTATCTCCTGCAAGGCAGTGCCTGATGAAGGGTCTCGCTCGAATTTGGTGACTCTTTGTATTTCTCGAATCCACCTATTGACTCCGTTCTGAAGTTGGTTTAGAAAAGACGAGTCCTCAACCTTATCACCGAAATCTCCGACGGATGCAATCCGATTTTCTAATTCCTGGCATCGCTTCATTGTTTGAATGATGATAGGATTAATTGGCAAAGTTATATCAGGTATGTCAATGTTTTGCTGGAGATGCAACAGGCCCATTTCAAGTTCAGCAATTTTCTTCTCTACATTTGGGGCCATCTTATCCCCATCCCTCTCGGCCCTCCCAGATTCTTTGACATACGATTTAAAATAGGGTGCGACGGCAGAGCTGACATAGGAGTGCAAAGTTTGGTATGGCTCCTTATCACTCAGGGTCAATACATGAATTTGGCGTGAAATATGTTTGTCTGCTTCAAGGTAGGGAGTTTGCTTTACAAAAACAACGGACGCCGCCCGCGAATTGCCGAATTGGATATCGCTTGTCAACTCGTATACGCAATCGCAATCCATGCTTGTCTGGTTTAGATCAGTCGCTTCAGTATCATCATCGTCCTCGCCCTCTTCTTTGCGTGAATATCTCCTAATTAGGAGAGACCTTAGTTGAGGATCACTGATAAAGCGTGACAGTAGATCTCGCGAACCTTGTTCACGTAGGACGCGACCGAGGGAACCGTTGGCATCATCGGTTTCTAGCAGTGATACAACTGACCTACAAATGTAGCTGAGAAGTCTGTCTAATTCTACATAGTTTATAGTTGGCTGACTTGCTGGTCCGCCAGACAAACTGGGCGGCACAATATCTTCAGCTGCCAACATGACGGAATTGTGTATAATTTCTAGTCTCCTGCTCAGGTAATTTAAATTTCAATCAAATAAGTATTGTAAAATAGAAGCTATGATAACAATTGTCACAGGAGGTGTTTATTGGTTTATGAATTATACTGTAACTGGAATATTAGAGTGCGGCCTACAACGCTCTCAGATTGGCCTAGCTCTGAATTTAAGCCGCTAACTCCAGTCCGCATGACGGCGGATGCACCACTTCGAACGATGGTGCGCGAGTCTCCTGCGGTGCAGAGCATTCGTCATCCAATGCAAGTTATGCTGCTCACATGTTGCAAAAATTAGTACGTTCAACCAACGACAGATGGGCTCTGCGTTCGCAAAGGGGTTTCTGTTGCATGAACCAATTATATCTGTTCTCGGCCTCTCGGACATGGTGACATCTGGCAATGTTCCTAGATTAGATAGCAGATCTGATCCTTGATCAATGAGCATCTATTCTACCCTGCACGTGAATGGTCTTTCTATAGTATATTCAACATCGCATGCAGTGTCAATCATTCCGGGATCCTCACAGTAACAAATTTTGGCTGGCACCATAGGACTATCAAGACACACGAAGTCAGTGGTGCCGTCCAGGCCGTATAAGAGGTTGCAAAGAACTGCTACCGCTAGAACTATTTTGACATTCATGGATGAACTCATAGTTATCAAATTATCGGTCGCCGACTGATGCGGTTAAAGGGTGCGATCTTATTTGATTGGCTGATGCAAATTCGCTGAAAAATTGATTCAGATAAGCGCGAGGCATCGTCTGTCGGCTTGTTGATCAGGATGAATATGTAATTTTAATGAGCGTGTTTTAAAGTGACGAGGTTAGTCACTTTCTCAGAGAGGCTTTATTGGAGACAGATCTACCTGATCTCACTGAGATCGGACGCGTTCTTGTAGACAGGGGCATGCTCATCAGTCTTCCCGATCGAGGGCTAGGGCTAGCCGAAAACTTAGCTGTTTTATTTGAGCTACTGCCTGAACGGGAGGTGCTGCCGGTCGTCGAAACTGGCCGAATTATTTTAGAGATACTAGTTGGTCTTGTTCGCATTGTCGCGATACTACCGAGAGGTTTCACTCTGTTTGAAACTACTTTAGATAGCTTCCTAACTGGACTCTGGCCGGAAAGGGCCGATCTCTGACTAACCGCGCCGGAAAAGCTTGAAACTGGGAATCTTTTTGAGATTGACGAGCGTCTTGAGGAGGCCGGAGCTGCTGATTTGCCTAGTGGGTTGACGAGACTAAAAGATCTACCCGGTTCTTGTCTGTTGTATAAAAACAAGGCAATCAAAGCACCGACCATGACCAAACCTATGGTGACAACTAACATAATTAACCACCAAGGCCACCCTGCTCTCATTCTCGATACCGAAGGCTCCGTGCCATTGCCGCTTGGCCGGGTAGCGGTCCCGTTCGGTTTTGTAACGGCAGGTGGGGCACCATATATACACTTCAACTTTGCGCTAATAGAAACCCTCCCGAATGAGCAGGGCACTCTATCGGCGCAAATGCATATTTGTCCCAGAAATTCCGATGGGCATATCACATGATTCTTGGCGTCTACTCCAAGGAGAAGAAAGAGCTCAATAGACAGGACAAGTACCACCAACACTACAGCTGCGCTGTTGATACGTCCCATGTTGAGTGGTATTGTTAGAGTTTGGGCCTAGACAGGTGCGGACGCAACTCGGCTGCTATAGGATCTATTTAATTTTTTGAATCCGCGCTTCACCTCCTTCCTTTCTGTTCATTTCTTTTGGCTGTTCAGGTGAATATAAGGGACAATGACGATGCTGATTTAACTTCGTTCTTTCGTCTGCCGGAAAATAAATGAAGTTTTGAGGTCACATGTAAAGAATCTGATCTTAGTCCGTGCCGAAATACCTGTGACCAAAATGATTTGGGCAAACAGGGTTTATGTCCGAAGTCAGGACGAACATTTTGGAAAATGATCGATTAATCAATTTTGCAGCTCTTGGCGAGCTAAACAAGTTTAAGAGTATTAGATTCTCCTCTTTGATTCCGTAATTTAGGAGAACTTTCACTGACTCTATGACTGCCAAGCCGGTTGACATGATTGGATAGAGAAGCAGGATTTTTCGCTCTGCTATATCTTTAGGAAATTTGGCATACAGGACGCGAGCTCGATTGTTCTCATCGCTCTCAATCAGTATTTTACCGATTCTAATCGATCTACAACAATCCCTTAGCCCCTGTTCCATCGACTCTCCAGAACGAACAATCGAGACACCACAGTTGCCCTTCAGATAACGGATACCGCTGAAAACGCGTCCCGTTGGAGTCTTAACGTCCGTCTTCTCAATTGGAAGTTGGTTTAAACCCTCCTCGACGACTAATCTAATGAGCCGATCTGCGTAAAATTTAAAGTTACCCCGACTGGTCTCCTTGTCGCGTATTACAGTTTGTAGCTCTCTTATCTGATCATTGATTGGCATTAACATAAACCGTGTGTTTAGCTTGAGGTCGAGCTGCGGATGCCGCGAGTGTATTGAAGCCAGGTTAGCCCTGATTGGTCGGGGGTTCAATAGAATAGGATTATCACCGATTCTTGTGCCATGGTTGACCGGTGAAATCTGTGCCTGATTAACGGGCGTTTGCTCTGGATGTTGATCTTGGGTTTCGCTCCAAACGGATCCGTTTTGGTTAGTTTTGGGCGATGCATCGTCTTGGCATTTGCTTAAGTCATGCATTGTCAAAAACTCCAAACCAATCTTTTGAATAGAGAGACGCCAAGATACACTAGATCAGTGTCTCAAAATCCAGAGAGGGACGGATTCGAAAAGTGTGAATAAATTGAATTATTGGGTTTTCAGAGTCGAGAATATAGAGCATTCCCCTAGATACCATTCAAGTTCGGTCTATGCAATGGCTGAAGGATCTGCGCGAAACTTCTTACGAAACGATGGATCGCATACGAGAACGATGAATGGAAAAGCGAATGCAGCCAATGATCGGAATCCTTGGCATCACTGTAGCAGAGACGAGTGATGGGAACTCTGAAACTCACAGTAATGTAAATGCTCAACCCAAGAGCGTAGAGGAGAGCGGCGCCAAATCGGCTGGCTAGTGAAGAACCCGATACCAGATCACTTATTTCGTATTGTCACGAAACTTGAGGTCTATGGAGAGATTTTGCCGTCTGATAATTCACGGCTGAGATAATTATATCAAAAATTATATGCAGCCAAACAGCTGTTTTTGCTACCCTCGAAGAAAGTCCATTCTGAGTGAGTAATGTCGCACTTCGTTCCCGTTCGTGAATGAAGAGCAATGTTATCGTAATCAGCCTCGGTGACCAATGCCATCTCAAATGACAGGCAAGGGATCGATGCTGACCAGATCAAATTTGATTATTTTGATGATTGGCTGTTTCAGCGCCTTAACTGGTAGTTACATAATTTATTTCTCTAAAGTAATGTCGTCGGTAAAGTAGTCGAAACCATTCAAAAACCCTGCCTACGCTACCAGAGTTCACTGTCTAGCATGGCACAAATCACCCGCTCAATGACCCTCGAAATACTAACCTCATTCAATGCCCTCCAAACATTGTAATTTCAGAAACCTGAAGTCAGGCTCACCACGGGCAGCAAGTTCGGCAAATTCATACTAGAGAAATGTGATACCCTCAATGAAACTTTCTATCCCACATGGTGGGCAGGATCCTCTCTTATGCAGACAATAGTACCAACCTTACTGAGATCCAAATTAGATCAGATGCGCTACACTAGAGAGTTACTAAGCTGCCCAGATGGGGGCGTTGTTTCCCTCGATTGGTTCGAGGGTTCACCCTCCACTGAAATAGATGGTCAACCATCACCTGTGGCCTTGATGTTCCCAGGTCTCATCGGTGATAGCCAAAGTGAGTATCTCCGACATATTGTGCCAGCTGTCCATAAGCTAGGATACCGAGTCGCGTCCTTCAACAATCGGGGCCGGGGCGGAATGGAGTTGAAGACTCCACGTATATACTGTGCAGCAAACTTTGAGGATATTGAACTAGCCATTGATCATGTCCGCGAAAAGAACCCGAGATCGCGCATAGTTGCCTCCGGGTTCAGTATGGGTGGGATGGTTTTGACCAGATATTTGGCGGAACGAGGTGAAAAGGCCAAGGTTGATGCTGCAATGTTGATTTCAGCCAACTATGATCTCGTCAATGGGACTAGAAACATGGAGACCGGTCTATTGCATCAGTTTATTGCTAGAATTATGACAAAAGCGCTAGTCGATGTGTTGTGGTCCGACAAAGAGGTGTTATCAAGAACCGAAAAACCGGTTCAATGGGATAAACTAAGAGAGGCCGTGTCATTTCGAGAGCTTGACCGGTACTTCACCTGTCCAATGTGGGGATATAACGACCCTGAAGATTATTTTTTAGACTCTACGAACAATGAAAGGATACCGAAGATAAGAGTTCCTACATTAGCACTCAACTCTGGTGATGATATTTTCTCACCCTATGCAACTCTCCCTCTCGATAAAGTGACCGACTCTATCGTATTTGTTGTCACTCAAAGGGGCGGCCACTTGGGATTTATGGATGGATGGAAGCCTTCTGTACCCTATTATGGTGATCGTTTGATCGAACAATTCCACAAGGCCATCCTCGAAGTTGAATCACCGAGAGATCTTACTGCTCCATCCTAGTCGAAAAACATGATCACTCCCGAATTTGCATCATCAATCGACACCTAAACTTTTGTTGGTTGTCCAATGACGTTTGCTCAAGTCGTAACACAATAAAAATGGGCCCAAACTGCCCAATGAATCTTATGTATCTTGGAGCTCAATGTCATCTGTTCGGGTTATAAACTGCGCTCCGAGTATGCCTATCGTACAGAAGATCGAGCATAGAGCGTTTGTCCTTCCAAGACCGATGAGCTGGCCAAGTTGAATGAGCGTTGGTGCTAGAGCGGAACCAATCTCACCTATTGTATTGACAATGCTGCTTCCTGTTTGTCTTATCCTTGTTGGATAGACCTCTTGATTTACAATTAAGGTGACAAATATGAGTAGAAGAGCTGACAGAGTGCCGACTGCGTTGTTTGTAGTAACTATCACTTGAGTGTCCAATGATGGTGCCAAATTCCAATCGATCAAGCATTGGAATATGAAAGAGCCTGTCAGAAGTGCGAGGAAAAAAGACATACACGCTTTTCGCGAGCATATCCTCAGTAGTACCGCCCCAAAGATGACACTGATCCACTCGCCGGCGCCACTTATGATGAAATTGGCTTGAATTGACAGGTTTTTCATGTAAGCGAAATTGATTGTCAACATGTAATAGAACAGGTGACCTGCAAATGAGATGTAAGCCAGAATGATGGTATCGCGTAACAGAATGGGGCTCGTGAACAGGAGACGATACGATTGTTTATCACTAATTGTTTCTTGCTTCATTTTGTCGAACTTGATCTTTTCCTGCAATCGAGTAATCTTCTTATCTAACGTCCTGTTGATGAGCTTACCATTGAATCGTGCTGCTCGAACAAGCTCTCCATGTGCCCTTGAATATTCGCCGTTAGCCATGAGCCATCGGGAGGATTCAGGTAACCAGAATGCACCAGGTAACCTAGGGGATGATCGTATCAATGGTTTAAGAATTGAAAGGTCAACTTTCTCTCGATCTGTAGTCGGTTCGCGAGTTGATTTTACAGCTACTTACATGATCAGCGTTATAACCGGAGCAAAGGCGATTATGTAACGATAGTTTGAAAAAAGATGGTTCATTAGGGGCACGCAAATGACTCCCAGGCCCCAACCAAAGTGGTTCAAAATAGTGCTGCAGGATCTATGCTCTGTTCCGATGAGCTCAATCTGAATGGAGTATATTATGTTGTAGCCAATAGATCCAAAGGCACTTATAAATCTTAACAGTGCAAACAGTTCCACATTCGGTGCAAAAATCGATGCAAAACCTGCGATCAGAGCCATGAAGTGCGCAACCAGGTAAGCTTTTCTTCGGCCAATTTTGTCAGCATAATATCCCCACATAAGGTTACCTGTGACAAAGCCAAAAAAGTAGGCAGTTTCGATAAATGCAACCAACCAGTATCGATCACAGACAAGGCCCCATTCTGTAACCAGGGAAGCACGATAGTTTGAATGAGGGAACGACCATGACTTGCAACTGATGAGTTGGCCAGATTGATCAGCTAGGAGATGGCCATCAAGCGATTGATAACACCCGCTGGTTTCGTTGAGTCCAAATTGTGTTGAATTCTTTATTTCATGATCTGAAAATCGATGTTCCGTTTCGGGTTTGTCAGCGCAGAGGAAGTTCTCCTCAGGTTGTAGGATGACTGATGAGACTACTGCATCATATCCGACAGTTAATTCGCGCAAACCGGAAAAGAGGAGCACGAGCAATTGGAACCAACCGAAGCTACCTATAATATCTGACACGGAAACTTCCTCGATGGGCTCATCACTGTTCGGCTTACACCATTCGACGCCTCCATAGGAAACCACCTCAATATTGATCTTGCGCCTCGATTCTTCCGAGTCTAGTCGATCTGGCGAGCCATTCAGACAACGATTCCTCTGGGAGTCCCTGTTTGCACATTGGCAATTGTCGTTCTCCTCGTCGCTCTGACGACGTTTGTTGGAAAATGGAGTGAACCGTCCTTTCATTGTAGCAGAGGCAATGTTACTTCAAGACTGCAAACAATTCTCTAAATGCTCGGTCTCTGGATTGCTTACATCCGAGCTGATCGCTAGAAGTAGAAGCCAGAGGATCAAAACCTGCTCAAGTTCTAAGATAGCCGTTGATTCCCTGTTCGCTATCGAATTCACCCCAAGCTTTATCATGAATAATCTGTCTTTATCTGGAGCCTCTGATATTTATTGTTTTCAAGAAATTCTTCCTCTGCCCTTTGCGCCCCCTAGACTTGGTATGGGACTGGACTGAAATTCCAATAGAGAAATCAATACATGAGATGTCATGAGTGCATCTTATGAATTAGGGCGACTTGATTATCTGGTTCTAGACTCTTCAAGATCCCCTCGTTCAGATCCAGGATCGTTTGGGTGGCCGCTGAGTCTCGGGTGTGGTGAGCAAGCGGCAATATAAAACTGATGTAATGGTCTATTCAGCAACAATGTCCATGTAATCTCAAACACTTTGTTCAATCACACTCTGTCTCCCTCTGCTCTTCTTACCACCGATAGGATTAAGTCCAATCAGTTACAAAAAGATCGATCCTCTCCCTCTGTAAGTCTGTCAGTGCAACTTGTATCGATGGTAGACGATTGAGCACATCTGATTAAAGCTGAACTGATTGTTGAATGATTTAATCTATTATGCATCACAATTCAACAAACAAAATCAAACTTTTGCCGGATAGAAGAGAACCAAACTCAATCAACAAAATCGGATTGCTCGCACTGTCTGGATGAAATGCACCTTGCCCTCTGTTGCTCGTCGGTGGTGGAACACTAGAAATAGGGGCTATGTCTTCTCACGTATGGTCACTATGGGGATTGTTTTAGAATGCATCAACTTTCGATCACACATGACATCTATTTGTAAGCCGGCGAGCCGAACAGGTTGAACGCTCGAGAGAGTCGGCGTTAGGGTGGCTCAAATGAGGCCAATCAATCGATCAGTGATCCCTCTACTCTAACAGCATCTACCTCCCTGCATGTTAGCCGCAAAAGTCATAGTCCGTCTAGCCTCTGGTGCTAGACGATGTCGCCCGCTTACGTGATTGGATGGAGGCGAAGAGCGCGCCTCGTGGAGATGACGTGACTATTTAGAATTACCTGAGCTCCAACTGAATTAATTACCACTTGTTGCTCTGGATTCGCGTTTCGCGGACGCAACAGAAGGGCCGCCAAACCATTGAGGGTGGCTCTTTTGGAGCCTTGAGGCCTGTTGACGGGCGCCCGTGGAGCCGCTGTGGCTGATCGCTACCAGGCAATGTCGGCTCCTCGCTTCCAAGTGGGCAGCACTCACAACAAGCAGGCTAGCTCGCGAACCATCTTGAGCCCTACTCTTGAGGCTGTGGTTGCGTAAGGCTGCCAAGTTGCGCTAGTTCGAGAACCATCTACCATCAGTCGCATCCAAATTCCACCTTGGCGTTTAGAAATCGCGAAAACTTGCGACACAGACAAGTCGAAGTCATCGGCTTCTGTCTAGCAACCGTTTTGACTCAGAGTGGAAATTCACCCTCTGATTAACTGGTCTAATTCGCAATCTAACGCGCGAGATCTTGGAACTTCCATGGCAATCAGTTGATTAGGTTCATCGTGATAACGAAAGCCGGACGCAAAGCTTGGTTTGCTTATCTAGTGGAGCCATCGGCGTTCCAACTGGCACGCATCCTTGTCACGTCATTTGCAATTATCCTTATTGGTCCATCGCAAACGCTCATAGGCTCTCCTCCCGTCGGCCGGCCAATTCAACACACCCAACCAAGCGGCAACAGCAACGCTAACAGCATCCTGGAACACGAACACTTTTCTAAGTGCACCAGCAAGACCAGACCAGAGGGGACAGTGTGTCCATGTTGCCGGGCAAAAGCAAAAGCAATGGTTTGGCCCCAACCAATCAAGCGGCCGCCAGTGCGTCCAGCTTGCTCGCATTATTTTGCGTGCTTATCAACAGTATTCGGGCCGGCGCTCTGCCCGTGAAGCCCCCGGAATTGGGGCCGCTGATGAATCCAATATTCATAGTTGACTTTTCTAGTTCATTATTTATCTAATCATTGTTTTGTGTTGGGCGTGGCTGCGTTCGTCGGCGGCCAAATCGGCATACTTGAAGCCGGACTCTCCTCTTCTTATGGCCAAACTTGGGCCAGTCGAATGGGGCCAGCGAGGAGGTTTGGCTTGCGGCCGAGCGGGCGCCCATTGTGGGAGATGGTGTAGCTGTAGTTGTAGCTGTTGTTGTTGCTGTTACTGTTACTGTTGCTGTTGTTAAGCAACCTGCTCGTTGGCCAAATTCAGCTCCAGATTTTTCTCCTCTTCCTCCTCCATCGACTCCACCTGCCTTGGACCGGCCGACGGGGTCGCAATTAGAAGTCGCGCAGGCGCAACTTGACGTTCAAACACCCGATTTGCACGTAGGCCGCAAGCCCAAGTTACTGGCCAGCGAGCTTGCTGAACTCCAAATTCCGTATTCACAACACAACAATTGAGTGGACTCACCTCCACCAGAGCTCAGGCCTCAACTAAGGCTGCCGGCAGTGGACCAAACTGCTACATCGAGGCATCGCACTTGATTATAGCACGCGCAACATTTCGCCCAAAACCGAGAGCTTGGTCACACTTAGTTAATTCAGCCAGCTTTAAGTCGGCGGTTTGGCCAGCGTCCCTCTAATGGTTGGCCAGTTGGCTTACGATTGGCCCACACATGCTCAGGCGGCCGATTGTTTTCCCTGGACCCGTTCACATGGACGCCTATCTCTCCTCGTCCAACTGCTCGCCCTGGCCAAGTGTTGGCCCCCCATACCTATCCATCCATCTCTCTCCCTCTCGCAGCTCCGCGCCATGAATCCACTCCACTTGCCGCCCCTGGCGCTAAAACTGTAGCGCTCCATTCGCCACTGTAGCTCCTGAATCTAGTTTACGCGACGTACAAAGCAATCCCACGATCAACCCAAATGGCTCTCGCCAATAGACGACTGTCGGTTTAAGGTTACACACGCATGTAATGCGCGATGGTCGCACCGCAGGCACAATGGGCCCACCCGCGGCACTTTGCTCCCCAGCTCGGCGGCTCAAGTCGGCCGATGGCCATTTGAGTCTCCGTCGACCATTGCACGAGGGCCGCTGGATACGCGTCAAGGAGTCCCTCAGTTGGGCCGGCCTTTCAGTTGGAGCCAGTGAGATAGCGCATGCGGCCACAACAATGATCCTGCGAGCCGCTCAATTAACAATAAAGCAAGAAATTTAGGACAAGAGATTGGAGAGTAAGCGAGCGAAAGTTAGCCGAAAACTAGCCATGTTTACTCAAACCAATCAATCACAATCCAAACCTGAAGGCGCTAA
>Ga0209372_1000215_pt1 | contig 40386 bp, 20 predicted proteins | sample AgamicAtPe_FD_187170 | JGI IMG/M metagenome (GOLD analysis project Ga0209372, IMG submission 187170) | Agave microbial communities from Guanajuato, Mexico - At.P.e (SPAdes) (version 2) | ecosystem: Host-associated > Plants > Phyllosphere > Phylloplane/Leaf | place: Guanajuato, Mexico | collected... | reverse complement strand
GGGCGCCCAACAAACTACATAAACCTTGCCCTCCCTCCAGCTCGCACTCTAAAGCATCTCGCCTCCTTCGCCCCCTAAAAGTAGACTACATTCTGACTCTTGAAGGTGCCCAAGTGCATGGCCATCTGCACACACCGACCGCCAGCACTAGACTGGCGGACACTGTTCCTATCAGGCTGTTGCTCCGAGGTATCCAGTCACCTTTCGGCTTTCTCTTCTCTTCTCATCTCTTCACCTCTCATCCAGTTGGGTCAGCCTGAGGCTTAGCCTGTTCCCTAGAACCTCGAGGTCGACTCGATGTCCGAGTCGATGCAGCAGTATCCTCGCCACTCTGCCAGGACACTTTCTCAGGTTCTACTCATGCCGAACTTGTAACAAACGTCTGCCTCATCTATAATCCTTGTTGGCGTGGACGAGCAGAACGAAAGCTCGCTCGCTCTCGTTCTCCCGCCATCATGTATCTGTTCTTGGTTTCTCGGACCGGGTTCGATTCTCAGTTGGCTTGAGTATGACATGATTGAGCGCTCAGACTATTTAGTTGAACACCCATACGACGACAGGTGAGTGCAGGAGAAATGTAATGTATGGTCTCTCTGCCCAAAACTGTGGCCGTCCACATAATTCTCATATTTATCACTCGCTCAGCAAGTCAGCTAGAGGGAAGTTTTATGAATCTGAATCGCCCAAGATTTAAGGCAAAAATAATTCACACGTCATGTCAACTTGCTTCAAAACTTCCATTGCAAAGCCGAAACCTCCACACCAGCGAGCACGAATCTGGAGGGTCTCGAAGGAAGTAGAGAAAGCGAGAGATGCGGCGCAGAGTTTCGCTCATAAGGCTCAAATGAGGATGGGCAACTCGCTCCTGTGGCGCGCAAATGGAGCCAAGCAACCAAGAGATCTCAGATCGGCCGACAAGCTGGAGAGAAGGATCGATCCGCTCCTCCTGCCGCTCAGGTTGATCGCTCTACTGTCAAGAATTATCTTAGTCCCATTGAGGATCCAACTTGCCCCGCTGATTGCCATCCTGAGAGCACTCATTGAGCTTCTCAGAGTTTTATCCCAACTTATAAATCCTCTCTTTTATATCTATCTCTTCCTGATTGTCTTGAATGTGGCGGCCAACGTTGCGCGAATCGTGCGCCTTATATTGCGACCAATTTTTAGAAGGATACGAAGAAAACGAAAGGATGAAAGTGGAGAACGAGCGATCATCACCTTGGATGCTGGCCAGCAGGCAGTCGAGCAGCAACCAGTAATTGAGAGGGCAAAGGACAAGCATCATGATAGAGAATCTGAGCTTAGCGGTTGGTTCGAAACTGTCCGAGGTACAACGACAGATACTTGAACCTCTGATGGCAGATGGCATAACACCCTGGAGGGCGGAAACTCGGCTTGTCAGAACAGAACATCAGCCCGCTCAATCTTGGATCCAATTTCCGCTTCGAGTTGTCGTAGATGATGATTCCTGGTCAGGTAGAGTTAACAGCAGCATTAGCAAGGATGATCCCCAAATAACGTTCGCCTCCAGTACCATGTCGTCCAAAATTCACGCCAAAGCCTTCATTAATGGCCACTGGTCTTGCGTCTGGTTATTGGTGTACGATTAAAGGCCAACCATCACACCGTGTTTGATTGCCATGTTATCATATGAGTTGCCCGGCTAGCTCAGTCGGTAGAGCATGAGACTCTTAATCTCAGGGTCGTGGGTTCGAGCCCCACGTTGGGCGAAATCTTTTTTCGTCTGTGCCCTCACATCTTGGCCCCTCATTCTGTGTGACACAGGCGCAAAATGAAGCGAGCTCTAGTTAATAAATCTAGTGTGCTTCATGCAATCGACCGTCTGAGGAAGGTCTTACTTCTTGTTGTCACGATTAAATATCTCTTCCGTCAGCTTACTCACCGTCAGAGCAAACGATGATACATTGGCACTCTAGTTTGAATTAGTCCTACCCACTCCCCACTTCTACCCCTTGAGTGCCAATCATACAAAGCGGTGGAACAAGAACTCAAACAAGAGAAGCCATGAACTAGAGCCAGTTTATTGGCTGGTTGGATGAGCTTTGCGCTTGAAGAGAGAGTTGTCTCATTGGTAAACATGACTCCATCCTAAGTTACCGCCAGCTGCCTGATCCATCGGCCGCCAATCCAAGGTTTTGCAAGCAAGACAACTCGGTATCACCGAGCAGAGATCTCTAAAACTGAAGCGAGAGAGCCAGTTCCAGACTGCAGTCTACTGCCGTCAGCAAGTGAACCCCCCTCAAGCTGAGATGTGTCGTGGTGGCGCTTCTGAGCTCGCTTCCAATTAGCCCTCGCCGGTTGGTGGGCCGAGCGAGCCACTTTCATTCAAGGGCTCTCGTCTCCACTTATCCAGTTCCAGGATCTTTTGTGAGCTGCTTGTGAATGGGAGCCAGCAATCGATACCGGTCGTCCGACTGGCTAGCTAGCCAGTGATACACAATGGCCGTTGAATTGATACACAATGGCAACGGCAAAGCGCCGGCCAGGCCCTAAAGCGGGACTGTTATTGTTGCGCAATATAATGCAAGAAGAGTGTCCTTCCCCCTCGCTGGGTTGGCTCGCGCCAACTATTGCGGGGCCACACCCCACAGTGTAGTCTCATATTGATGACTCGCTTGGTTTCCGATTTTCCGCCCAAAGCAAATGCAAAATCTGCACCATTTGGCCTCGGCCCTCGCTGGACGAGAGCCGATGGCGTGCGATGTCTGTTGCTATCGCCACTAGCCCGGTCTTGTCCTCCAAAGGCCAGCTGACCATTGCATTCCTCTTACTGCCTCTCTATCTCATAAGAGTGAATCACGCACGATGGTTCAGCTGGCTCGAGGATTGGAGGTTGCAGGTGTTGTCGTTGGCAGCTATTCCAGTCTGCCGTTGATGGTCTTCGTTCTGTGGAATAGAATTTGGCGCCCTCCTAAGTTTGGAGCTCCAACTGCAATGGGCTAGTGAGAAAATGTTGTCCTTTGTCTCCTCTATCAGCTCCCCACTGCTAAGGGCATCCTAACGGGCTAGCGGCGAGAGATGGATAGGGAACGACAGTGCGATAGGAGGACGACTCGAGAGTGTATGTGTGTTTGTGAGTTCAAAGACAAGACAGTTCAATCGAAGGCTCGACGACAAGCGGCACACCTGGGCAGCCCGTTTGTAAGCGCAACTTCAGGTAGAACGAGCGAGTTTGTGTGTGAGAGAGCTAAGTTTGCAGCTTGAATCGCGTCAAGCCAAGCGCGCAACTCCAGGCGGCCAGGTTAACGAAATCGGCCTAGTCGCTCCCAGTCGGGCTAGTGGGCGGCGTTTGCAGTTGGGCGGCGCTCGTGAGTCTGCCTGGCGGGCCGAGCGAGATTGGATAAGCTTAGCAAAGTGGCCGCAGGCTTTCGGCGGCCAAGCCGGCGGTTTCAAGCTGAGCGCGGGCCGACGATCTCTGAGTCTCCTGGGCTAGACGAGCTCAGGCCAAAGCGATGCTGAATGTTGGTCAGCGGAATTCCAGTTTAAGTCACCTGCCGAGTGGGCGCAGTGTCAAGCGTTAAGTTTGAAGCTAAAGTTGAAGCTCGAGCTTAGACTGAACCTGAGCTGACATAAACAAACTAGCTAACGATGACGATCGCGACCACGTTCGCCGATACGACGTCGGAACCGGCATTAGTGCAAGGGGAGGAGGTGAGCTAACGGCACTCTGGCTGCCAGCGAGCGCAGGTTCACTCGCTTAGGGGGGCGGAAAGTCGGCCGAGCCAACGAGGGCGCAGGCAACTGGCTTCATTTTCTCGGCCGGTGAGCGCTTAATTTGCCAAGTTGTGTTGGCTCGCGAGATGCCAACTTGGAGATCGCACACGCAAACCGTTGCAAACTGTCCCATGCGACCGAGTGGTCAATCGTGGCGAGCGCGAAGTGATCACTGATCAAGAGACAAGCGAGAGAGAGAGAGAGAGGAGAAAGCAACGCAAGAGATATGGAAGAAACGCAGCAACCAACCAAAGAGGCCACAACAGGCGAGCGCCAGCCAATACAGTCGGCTGCCTCGCCCTTTTCAACGCTCGCCACTCAGCCAGGGGCGCCCCCAACCCTGGCGGCCGACCCATCCAAGAGTTCCAACAAGACAGACTTCCGACTGACCCTTGGAAGCAAGAGCCAGGCCAACAACGGCGAGCTGTCCATCATATCGCAGCCCATTCTCATTGAAGCCAACTCAACCAGCTCTACGGTGGCGGCCAGCGCCAATGGCGCAACCAGCGCGCTTCAAATGGAGTTGGGGTCGCAAAGTGTGAACCAGCGAGCAAGTGGCGGCCAATGGATGCTTGTGGCGGCGCAGACTACCAACGGAATGCGTCAGCGGATGTCGCTCGCAAGCGACCAGCTTAGCCACTCGTTGCGCCAACTGTACAACTCTGCGAGCTCCATAACGGACGTGCCGCCCTCCTACCAGAACATCCCAGGCATAGTGCCCTACTACCACGGCCGCTCCTCGGGTCCGCCGCCCTCCTACGACGACGTCATAAACCCATACGCGCCGCCGCCCACCTACCAGTCGCTGTTTGGCCAAATGCGCGAGGCAAGGAAGAGCTCGCGCGGTTTAGTCGACCTGCTCAGACGGCTGCTAATAATTTTGATCAGCACCCTCGGTTGCACCATCCTCATAGCCTTCATGATTCTAATTCCATTCACAATGATAATAGTGGGCGCCGTTTACATTGACGAGTGCCGGGTGGAGCACATTCCCGCCTTCCTGCTCGTCGGCGGCCTAGTTTGGGCCTCCAAGAACATAATCCACTGTTACGCGCAGTGCCAGCCGCAGCAGCAGCAGCAGCAGCCCGAGCCGCCCCAACTTCCCTCAGCTGGCCAGAGTGGCGAGCAGCAGACGCAGCCAGCAACAAGCGGCGGCTCGTTTCAAACTGAGAGCCGCCAACACTATCAGCAGCGGCACCACCAGCTGAAGAGTTCCATTTGCGAGTCCTTACTGAACTGCGTTCTGTTTGGCTGGTTCATTGCAGGTTGCGTCATTGTGTTCAGGAACTATGAGCCAGACTTTGAAAATGTAGCAAGTGCTCGCTACTGCCACAGGACCGTCTATATGTACACCTTTTGGCTCATCACTTCGGCCATAATTGTCTTCAGCCTGTTCATTGGATGCATCTGCTGCCTCATGGTTAGCTCGGCCATTGCAAGTCGCCAGGAGGAGGATCTTGGCTAGGTTGAGAAGTGGAGCAGGCAGAAAGTAGCCAAAGACAAATAAACCAACCAGATCTCAGCTTGCGCCTCCCACACAGTGGCGCCCATTGCACCTTCCTCCGCCGCCGCCTTTCCGGCTCCTATATTGAATTGGCGTTGCATTTGCGCGCAGACAAACGAGCGTTGGGCTCCCAATGTCACCGCTCCCGTCCTCTTCTCGTTTCTCCTCTTTACGCCCGGAAACCATTCCATCTCAAATGATTGATAGTTCAATCAAGTGAATCGCCGAGAAGATTTCCATTCCTAGCAACTTTTGGAGCACGCAGTTGGCTCGCATCGAGAGATCAAGACGAGCTAGGTGATATACGATTACGCTTTAAATGGCCACTTTGCGCCCTGTTGAGATGCTGGCAAATCGGACCAGAAGCAGCAGCAGCGGCAGCCGGGCAAACTTGGACGAGGCCGCTTCGGCCGCCATCTGTGGTGCTCGCGCGCCGACTTGACGGCGGACGGCGGACTGCAAACGCGCGCGCCCAGTGATAATGGATGGCCAGAGCCGGATTGCCTTGTTTTGATTTATTTTGATCTGATGCAAAGTAAAAGGGGATCCCATCATTCTAGTTAATGGATCACACCATTAGCGTGCCACCAAACTCGAGCCCAAGCTTATGTTTGCGCACGCAAAACCTTGAAAGCTGAGTTCAATTTGCAAAGTGACCGGCCACCAGGAGGCGACCATTGTGGCCTATGAACTCTGCGCCCGCCATTGTCCACTTGCAAGCCGGCCCCTCTACCAGGTTGCTAGCAGCCACTCGGTCAGACTCAATGGGATCAAATTATCGCCTCCACTTGTTAGTTCCGCTTAGCCGTTTGCTGGAGGCCCAATGCAAGCAGACTGGACGAGTGGCCAGCGAGAGGGCTCGTCGGCGGGATCACTCTAATTTAATTTAAAAAATTGCCCAACTCCAATTGTGCCACCTAGAGGCCCGAACAATGTCGCCCATTTGGCTCCAGCGATAGCCTAATGGTTTGCGGGCCAAACGAGGAGGGCCACTTTGCCTTTGACGAAGGCGCACAACAAACATAATAGTCATCATTATGATTTTCGCCCCGAAAGTTCAGAGCCAGAGTCGGCCAAGCAAGCAAACAACAAACCAAAATGGCTCCCGACTCTTGCGCCTCTCCGGGCCGGAGCCAACTTGTTTACGGTTCAAAAGACACTTTCAAAAGTGGAATTGGCTCCCATCTTGCAGCGCAGTTTCCCTTTAGAGTGGAGACGCACTCGAGGTTAGAAATCCCTCCTGCAACTCTCGACCCTTGGCACTGCTCCACTTCCGTCTCCAAGAGTTTTGGCGCAAAACCATGGCCCTGTTTTCGCTTGTGCTCGAGGTGGCAGCAAACATTAAGCATTGAATTACAGTTTAATCCAAACGCTCGTGATGCGATTGCCACCAGCTTCTTAGGCTCACAATTTCCCCTCTTGCTCAAACTAAAACTGTTCGCTCTAAATGCAATTAGCAAATTGGTCTAGCAAAGAGTTAACAGTTTTCTGATTTAATTTGAAATCCAGATGAACCGCTCGCTCGTGGTCTCCATTGTCAAGCAAGTCAGTGAGCCTTGAAGTTTGGGGGCCAATCCAGGGGCCAAGTTGATTGGTTGGAAAAAACAAGCGGCAGTTCGCTAATTTATAAACTAGCTTGATTAATTAAGCTGCCTCTTCGCTATTTTATGGTGTTTAAAGTGGACCTGAATTGAGCAACTATGTGGCGGACGCGCTCGTTATGGTTCAGTTTCGCTTGCGCTTGCGCGAACGTCGCGCATGCTCGCCCCCCCCCGCGCTATATAGATCTGTGCCGCGCCTAGGGCCGTTTGCGCTCACGCTTCAAACACTGTCGAATGTGCTCAGCTCGTGTTAAAACAACAAGTGCAAGATTGCCGACAACAACAAAACGGACAGATGAATCCGCTCCTCGGGGCCCAAGATTCCCAGGCTTTGGTCTACCAGAAACTTGCCTTGGAGAAGCTCCTACAATACAACTCTACCTCCGACAGTCTGAACTCTCTCTTCAACACAACAACAACAACAACAAGTGTCAATCAGCTCCATTGGATCCCAAATTATCAGTTCCACCAGAACTCTCTGATTGAGAGCTTGATCGAGCACTATCAGAGGAGTCGGCTGATATACAACTCAGTTGGTTACGAGCCGCAACAGCAATACCAAAATCTCGGTTATGGATGCCGCGAATCAAGTACGACAGTCGACTCGGAGGACGTTTATGTGGATGTTGATGATGAGACCACCAGCCAGGCTCAGGGTGCGCGAGACTTGGCAGCTTCGGGAGAAGAGGCCGCCAAGCAATGCTCACCGAGACAGAGGGCGCGCTTCAGGCATCAGGAAGCGAGAAAGATCGAGACATTGCCAACAAACACAAATTGTTCCAAGGAAGACGCTTCGAGGTCCAAGGGCGAGAGGCGACTTTGCAGCACAATCTCAAGCGAGGGCACCATACTGGAGGATGATGATGATTCGAGTGGTGGAGTCAAGCATCGTAGATGTCGGACCAACTTTACGGTGGAGCAACTGAGGGAGTTGGAAAAATTGTTTGATGAAACGCACTACCCAGACGCCTTCATGAGAGAGGACATCTCGAGTAGGCTGAACTTGAGCGAGAATCGAGTTCAGGTTTGGTTCCAGAACAGAAGAGCAAAGTGTAGAAAGGAAGAAGCAAGAGCCAATTTTGGTGGGAATGTATCCAATTTTAACGAGGAAGGTCCGTACTTACGGAATTAAGTTCACACAGAAGATTTGCATTTCATTCGTCGTGTATCACAGACTTGTATTGTAGATCTGAGAAGGTATCCTGTTACCAGGTACTTCCGCATAATGGGCAGGTAGAATTTACGCTCGACTCAAATCACTTGTAAAGGCACTGGTTGTGGGACGTCTTGGAGCACGTTTGGCATTTCTTCTTAGGCAATTGATAATCAGAGTACAATATGCTAAAACAAGTCATACACTTATCAACGCCCTCAAACCTTTTGTTGATGTTCCGTCTCCAAAGATCTATTCCATACAATATAGGTCCATTTTAATGTGCAAGAGATGTTGTCAGTTGCAGAAGCCAACTACGCGAGTTCAAGTCTGTCACAATAACACGTTTGCCTCCATCGATTTGCACTGGACCCAGCGGTTAGTTTGATCGTTAGCTTCGTCCTGGATTCGTCACTTATCTAGATAGCATAGACTTTTTTGCCGATGGCCGAGCTTTGATGACTAAATTATTTAGCTTGTCAGCATTCGCCCATTCCTGGCATTCCACTTGTAAAGTGTCCATCCCAAGTGAACAGATGACTCTCGAAACGTGTTTCACTGTCTATTCATTGGACTTGGATTCATCAATTGGACAATCTTTCGTTAGAGCCTTTGTTGAACCATTTCCTAACAGAGACAGGCATATGCACTGCAACAGAAAAGTATACATGTAACGTAATGAGCTCTATCTCATTGACGGGTCTGTCGATTGTAGTTTTAAGGGGTGATTTCAAGATATTGCCAAGAGTCTATTGCTGCTGCTTGTCCCTGGTCACAGTATCTTGACTATCAGATTCAATCCTAAAGTCCAGAGAGTCTCTTTCTCTTTCAGATAGGCAGAAGCGAAATGAATGCACCATCCAGTAAACTAAATCAAACCGAGTTTTTTGAGACTGCGGGTGATGCTTTGTCCAACTTTGTCCGAATTGACCGTAGACTGTATGACCAAATCCTAAAGGAAAAATCACTAACAGGTTCTACAGCGACTAATACGTCTACAACTTTATAATCAGTCAGCGAGGCCTTCATCGAGGAGTCTCTTGATTTGAGACTTGACAAGAGACAAGCGGGTGGGAGGGTTAGAATACTACTTTGATCATCATTGTCACTGATATCGAATGACGCTCACATCTGGTCATTGATCTGAGGCACGATCTTGTTTAGCTTGACATCAGCTGAAACTGGGATAAGCCTCTGATTATGTTTTAAGAGGTTACATAGAGCAAAGGAGCCCTGTATCTTTGACTCATCAAGCACACGATACTTGCCATATCTTGGGAGCTTAAAGTCTGAGTCAAGTTCGACCGTTGAATAGCCTGACAGATTATTATCAGAGATAATAGACATTGGATTGATATCGACGAGAATTTTATATAAAGCTTCAGCCATACACAGATCTCCAGGATTTAGATTGTCGTTATCAGCTTGAGATATAAACTAGTTCCTGGTAGACAATCGACGAGTTGAAGTTATCCCGATTCGCAAGTAGAGCTTGATTCATTTTTCCTCAGCGTCTTGGGACCTCTCTCAGAGTTTTATGGATAAATTTGAACACTGTTGTGCAAAACTTCCTCTTAACTGGACATTCAATGGGTTGTTCTACCTTATAACCTTATGATTGACTTTATGACAAGGTCCCAGTTTTCAATGCTTAGCTTCTCTTTGAAAAGGACGATCAGTCCAGTATTCTCAATCTTGGTGGGCTTATCCTCTTGCAACAATTCCTGTTCATTGCACTCTTCAATCGAGTCGTGTTTGATGTGGCAAACAAGGTCGTGAATTTGGAGGAGTTGATCTAATGTGCTATCAAATTCATAAGATTCCTCCTGTGCCTCACTTGAAGATTCACGTTCTTAATTATCGGAACTGCGCTGTATTCGATTATCTTGCTATGCCTTATATTGTATGAACCTCTCCGGTGAGTTCTCTAAATGTTCAGCAAATTTTCTTTCTTCATCATTCAACACAATTTGATGGGATGTCTGGAGATACGGTATCACCAGAGAGGTTAGACTGATCATCTTGGACCTTGGGCACCCTAACACGCACAAAACAGTATCGGTTCCCGTTATTCTTCAAGATGAGTGTAGCTATATCGGTTTGTGGAGCAGATTCCTGAGACGCGATCTCTGGTTTTGTCTCAGCTGGAGCAGCCTCATCTTTCTGGCTCTTTACTTGAGATCCTGAACGTGAGAATGTTGCCAGTGCCGTGTTTGTTTATCGGTAACTCTCGGATTCTTCCACTATTGGCAGGTTTAGCGTTACCTACTACCCTCTGCTTAGTCTTTCGGCCCATTCTGTTGAACGAGAGAGTAGTGAGAAGGTCTTGCGCGAATCTAGATCGATTATATTTCTCTGGTCGATCGGTGGGTGGTAATTGTGGTTAGAGAATGTACTGAATTCATGGAGAGATCCGAGACCTTAATAGCAAATATCACTAGGCTTTTCAACGATACATTCAATGTGTGCCTTAGAGTGAAAGAGTGGTGCGTACCAACGAAAAAATAAACACGAACGATGCAGTAAAAAGGAAATGTGGACAATGAGAGTTGAACCAGTCTGGCCATTGTGTTCCTTTTTTTGTTTTCAACCCAATACTTGGTTACGCCCTCAATAAGCTGCTCCAATCGAGATGGCTAAATGAGGTTTCATCTGGGGACCTCATGGATAATCCCTGTGCAGGTATATGCGTCATCCGCTGATGAGGTGTAACTGGCTGCATGCACCTACAAAAGAACCCGCTGCGGACAAGTAGGGGGAAATCAAGGACCTTGCGGGCGTTCGCATGAGCTCGAATTGGTCAATGTGTTCGCTCTCGGCTCAAAGAATGAGTATCGAGAAATTATTGGTTTCACTAAGCTGGAAGGACTTCTCTATCGAATACCGCGATCAAATTTTCAGATTTTGAGCTTTAATGTTTCTGGTTTAAGAACTGGAAACACAAGAATCTATTTGGGTTGATGGTATTGAGTTAGGTTGGATTTGGCCCATAGAGCGAACACTGATCCTAACTGCAAAACTGAACTTGATTACATGATAGCTTAGTCTTGCAACTGAAGTATTCAATCCTGTTCAAACAACCTAGCGCTCAAGTACCTTCGCTTATCATTGCACCTGTCGAACTAGTTTTGCTTAAGTCAATGAGCTCGACAAATTAGCGGACAAAGTTTGCGCTTGATTTGCTTGGGGTGAAATCCGAGGATTAAGTCCTCATGCAAATTCTAGCAACACTCAAACCTTACTCCCTAGAGTCTCGCCTCCAACTTCAGCCGCTGGACCCTGATTGTCCTTTATTTAGAGCAGAAGTGATCATTCTTTCCGAAGACTGCCAACCACAACTCTCTCCTTCTCGTTATTGTATGTACTTGTGTGTGTGTTTGTATATATACATATATCTATGGTCTTTTAAGTAACTGGTGGACTGGGAAGTGGGGAGTTTGTATAAATTATCATGCCGTTTGGGTGCGGAAATTACAACGCTAAAGGGCGAAAGTTAAAAATGGGCCAACCATGTGACCACTAGACGCTTCGTTGGGTTTGCGCAGTCAGGGGACCTCCAATGAGATTGACATTGGAGCTGATAGCATTGCTTGCGTTGCTTGCCAATGAGCTAGTAAGCATTTGCGGTGCATAGGAATGGTCTAGGTGTGATATTGGGGGCAGCAAAGGGAGGAAGCCAGCTTGTTGGCTTGTGAGCTCCTCCTGGTGCTGATGGTTGTCTGCGTTGTTGGTTGCGCAACTCTCCTCGCAAGACTGACGCTCCTGGCCAACAACACTCTCCTCAGCGAGCTCAAGCTCAACAGGTTGCTGCTGGCCTGAGTCAAGCTGGCCCGGCGACGAGGGGTCCAAATTGCTGGGGCCAGCGCTGTTTGGCTGCTGGCATTTGCTCTTTAGGGACCGAATGTGCTGCTGCGGTTGGCTTTGGTTCTGGTAGAGGAAGACTGTGGGCACGTAGAGACTTGAATCTAGAGTTAGGCGCTGGTGCAGTTGCGGCTGCTGTTGGCCCTCCTGAATAATGTAGTATCCGTTGTTTGCCTGAACAGTGTGGTAATTTCCCGATGCGGCCACCTGTTGCTGGGCGTAATTAGGCTGCGAGATGGCGCCCTCCGTTTGGGCACCACAATTACCTGTATGGTCGCCCTGCTGGCCACTTTGCATGATTAAGAGGCGACTTGGGCTCCGATTCTGGTGCAAGTGTTGCTGGAGGTGCGCGTGAGTGTGCTGTTGGGGGGGCTGCGAGTGCGCATGCGAGTGCTGATGCGGACGGACCGAATGGTGTTGGTGTTGGTGCTGATGGTGTTGATGTTGATGGTGATGCTGCTGCTGCTGCTGCTGCTGCTGCTGGTTATCGTGATGCTGGTGGAGGTGGTGGCCCTGGTAGTCGTGCGGACTCGGGTGCGCTCGCTCGGCGGCCGGCCCAAAGGGTCGCTGGTGGCTGCCATCGTTCAGCTGGTTGCCGCTGGTTGCGGATTCGGGCGCTGAAAGAGATGGGTCGATTTGTTGGCTGGCAGGGGTGGGCGCATAGTAGCCTGCATTGGGAGTCACCACTGGCCCGTCTTGGCCGCTGAGCTGGTGGGTTGCAAGTTGGTGGAGCTGCTGTTGCTGCTGCTGCTGCTGATGGTGATGGCCTTGGGCGCCGGTCGCAAGCAGAGTATTCAGCTCGTCCAGGCTCCCCTTCTCCTCGTCGCCGGCGGCGCCCTGAATAAGGAGGCTGGACACAAGACTTGCTGCCTCCTCCTCGGCCGCAGTCTCGTCGTCGACGGCCCCGTTTGCAAGCTCGCCGCCTAGAGCCTCCAACTGCGACATCATGGCCTCCTGCTGTTGGTGGGCGCCCTGCGCAAACTGCTCCATTTGCGGACCCCGATTGTCGTGCTGCCTGACCGACAGGAAGTCGGCCGCCTCTCGGCCGCCAATTCTGGCCGCATAAATCTCGGCCTGGCGATAGGTGGGAGCAGCTCGCTGGCCGGCAGTGTACGCTGTTTGGCAGGGCATCGCGTATGAGTTCGAATCGTAGCTCAGACTCTGATAGCTGTGCTCACCTGAGCCCGACAGGTGCGCGTGGACTTTACCTTGGCGATCAATCTCGTTCCCTTGTTGCGTTAAACTGGCCGCTTGGTCTAGATTTGGGTTGGAGGTGGATTAGTTCTGAGTTTTAGACTCGAGCAAATCAACCTGTCCGGCCACTGCAACGGGCGGCCCAACTTACCCAAGACAAGGCGCGAACTTTGCATATTGGCAAGCGACTTGAGGTCGTTCGATAGGGAGCAGTCTTTTGTTTTGTTTTGCGCGACGGAGGTCACGAAGGGGCTCTGGGCGGCGCAGAGGATGAACTGCGCAGGTTGCTGCTGCTGCTGCTGCTGCTGGTGCATGGAAATTGGCGGACTCTCGCGGGCCAACTTGGCCGCGTTCGGCCCATTTGGAGAGTCGGCAGCTCCCAGCGCGTAAGCGACCGAGTTGTCGCCCACCTTCTGTCGCGAGCTCACCTTTTGCGCAGAGGCCTCCTGGTTGCTCGCGGGCGACTTGCAGGCGGCAGCGGCGGCCGGCGCCTCCTTGTTGGCGGATTGCGCGCCGCCCGCCGTGCGTCGCCTCCTCGGGCTGAAGTGGTCGCCGTTGATGGACGCAACGCGCTCGCCTTGGACCCCGCGGCTGGTTGCGCCCGCTGGCGCAGACTCGCCGATCGCTCCCAGCGAGGCCAGCAAGACGGGGGGCGGCGCGCGCTGGGCCGCGGATCTGGCGGCCGCCTGCTCGTCGGCGCCATTATTTGCGCCGCTTAGGTTCAGCTGCTGCCGCAATTTAACAACAACATTTGTCAGCGCGTTGATGTAGTTTTTGGCTTTGTTTTCAATCGGTTGGTTCGAGCGCGTTCAATGAAAGGAGAGCAGTTAGCTTAGATTGTTGCCTCGAAAGCTTATTGGCTTCACCCAAAGGGGCCCCCCACAAGCAACTCACCCAGCGTCAGTGTTTCGATCTTGGACAGCTTCCGCTCCATGCTAACGTGCGGAATGACCTCGCGCAAGGCTTGGAAGGCATCGTTGAGGCTGTGCATCCGCATTCGCTCGCGCTCGTTGCTCTCGAGCCGCCTGAGGTTTCTATCGCGCGCGTTCAGCATCGACTTCCTCCGTCTCGTCGTCGTCGATCCCGCAACTCCGCCAGCTGGGCCGCCGCCAGAGCTCGACGATTGCGTGGGCGTGTTCGCCTCAGAGTTCGAGTGGCAGCTTGGAGTGTTGATGGCGAGTTGCTGGTGCTGCTGCTGCTGTTGTTGGTGGTGGTGGTGGTGTTCTTGTTCCTGTTCCTGGTCGTGCTGTTGCATTAGGAGCTGCTGGCGCTCGGCAAACGTTTGCGGCTCGCCACTCTCCGTGGCGGCGGCGGCGGCCGCTGCAGCAGCCATGAGACTCCTGGACAGCTGACAGCTAGCGCTAAGCTCGGAATCGTTCGTCTCAGGCCGCTCAATTTCCTCCAACTGTTGCCTCGAACTCGGCCGCTCAGCTTCGTGCGCCCGCGAGGAGTCGCTAGAGTCGGCAAGCTCGCTTGCCAGCCGGCTCTGCTCGCGCACCTCTGCGCCAGACTGCTCCAGTTCGTCTTCGGCCCCCTCCAACTCCATCGGCTGGCCGCCTAGTTCCGCTCTCGGCGAGCACTCGGCGCCGCTCGCCAAGTGCAGCTCCTCGGCCGGCCGCCCATTGTTGGCGGTGGTGCCGTTCGTCGTCTTCCTGTTGGCCGCAGCTGCGGCCGCGGCTGCTGCTGCTGCCGCTGCCGCTGCAACCGCCGCCGCAACCACCTGCCGGCCGAGCGTTGCCGACTCGCCGCCCTCCGTCTGCTTGTTCAGGTGTTTCCTTTGCTCGGCCTGCTGGTGGCGCCTCTGGGCCACACTGGTCCGCTTGCTCGTGCGCAACTTCATCTGAACGGCGCACCTCTGGCTGGCCGGCCGACTGATCAGCATCCTGACCTTTCCGCTTGATTCCTCGCGCCCGTTTGCGCTCCTAGTCCGTCCGCTGCCGCCGCCGCCGCCGCCGCCGTCGGTTGCGCGCCGCTGGAGCCGGCCGAGTCGACTTCCGGCCGCCTGGATGGAGCCGCAGTTGGCGCTCGCCTGGCTGCGGCGCCTGTAAAGTTCGGCCGCGCTCACCTTCTTTCCGGCGGCCAGCTTAGCGACCGCCGAGCGCGTCAGCCTCGCGCCGCCTGTCGTCGTTGTCGCTCCTGTGTGGGTCTTTGTTGTGCCCCCACTGCCTGTGCTCAGTTTCAGCGGCTGGCCGCAGAGTTTTCGGGCGCGCGCTCGCCCCCTGGCGCCGGGCGCCGCCAACTCTCGCTCCGTGTTTGTCCGCCCGCCCGCTCACCTGCGCGCCCAACTCCTGATTATTCTCCGCCTCTCTTCCCTCCTTTCGCTTTTCCTTCCGCTTCCGCCTACGCTCTCGCTCGCTGGCGTGGCAAACAATTATTGCACTCAACCAAAATTAGTATTCCGCTTCCATTTCCGTTGGCCCAAACTCGTTGGCACCTGAGTCGGGCGAGCAAAGTGATTCAATTTGGGCGCCCAAACAAGGCGAGCTGGGCTCCTTCGAGTATCTCTTTCGCCCCTTGCAAGGGGATGGCGGCGGCCGCTGAGGCTGAGACTGGGGCAACTCCGGCGGCCGGCGACCAAGGCCACTCGCGTCCGCCGCTCGGCCAGTTAGTTAGCGCTAATCTGATTACTGGCCAAGCAACTGGCCGGCCGACGATGAGCGGCAAGAGTTGATTTATGGTCGGGCCAATGAAAGGTTTGCGCGCAAAACCTAGCGACCGACTGGCCCTATGAGCTGCCCTCTCAGCTTCGCTCCTTCTCGCTACTTGAGGCTTCGCTTTGGGCTAGTTTGGCGCAATTATAACATCATTATGTTAATGAGCACAACCCAAAGCTGATGAATTGGCCGCGCGCGCGCAAATCCTCGAGTTTGTCGATCGAGTTTGCTCTCCTCCGGCCGACTCTGCAGTTGCTGGCTTTTGCGCGCGGACACTTGCTGGTCGCTTCCTGAGCAATAGGTGGCCTCTCTCTCTCTCTCTCTCTCTCTCTCTCTAACTCACACTAACTCTCTCTCTTGCGAGCTTGAACCCTCTGAGCTTCCTCTCCCTCTGCTGACGCTCCACTCGGAGGCACGAAAGCGGCTCGCTCAAATTTAGACTGGCCCCCTTGCAGGCTCAGCCCTGCCCATGAGGCTCGATGCGCTCGGCCGGCTGCTGGTTATAAATAGACCAAACTTGAAAACTCAAGCCAACAAATTGGGCCTCCGATTCGTTTGGGTTTGCTTGGCTTGCTAAGTTGGGGGCATTTCACTGTAGACGGTTAGTTGAGTCAGTGGGAAGAGCGCGAGTGGGTTGCTGGGCCAGTGTTTGCGAGAGGAGCCACTCGGCTGCTGCCGACTGGCGGCCGAGTCAGAGTTGGAGTTGGAGTTGGAGTGGGAGTGAGGCGCACAGATAGAGCCAGTACCTGTATGAGCGGCGCCCATGAGCGCGAGCCCCATTGCGGGCGCCAGTTGGGCGCGCAGCCTGCGCACAGCCGGCGGCGTTGGCGCAGTGGGGCCTGCGCGCTTGGCCCGCCTCCATGGGCCTTGGGGGACTGACACTTCGGCCCACTCGCCGCCAGGGGCTTCAACCCGCGGCAGAGCCGGTGGAGCAAACAGTGGACGCGAGCTTGTGCGCCAAGTGCGAGCCCGATGACAGGCTAACTGGGGGGCTCTCTGTCGGAGGCAACACTTGTTGTTGGCGCCAAACAAACTTGCGCCAACCCTTGACTCGCGCCGAGCTCGCCTGTCCATTGGCGCCGCGCTAGCTGGCTGGCTGGCCACTTTGCTCGGCTTTCACCTTTCAATGGGCGAAACGTTGTTCGCTTGGCAGCTGAAAGTTGTTTCAATTGTTGCAAGGAAACTAATTGTGCTTTTGCAATCAAGCTGCGGCCAATGGGCTCAGCTGGACGAAGTTCGAGGGTGGTGGGGGCTGAATTGCGAGTTACGAGTTGCGGGTTGCGAGCGAGGCGCAACAATCCAATGTGGGGCTTCGATTGCGGGGGCGCCAAAAGTGAACTTTGGGAGGCAGTTTGGCGAGCGAAAGTTTTAGTTTGGCCCGATATTTAAGCAGGTAACCTAATAACAAAATGGTAATCATGAATCAACTTGGCTCTAGTGTTAGTTTAGGCAGCTAATGCAGCAGCTAGCAGGCGAGCGGAGGAAACCATCATGTTGGCAGCGCAAACAAAGCCCCAATAATGAGCTATTATCGTTATGATGTTTCATGGAGGATTCGGCGGAGCCAGCCGAGGTGGAGGCCGGACGGGCAGGCAGGCAGGAGCTTGTTTGGTAGTAAAAAGGAGCTCTCTCTCTCTCGCTTGGGTGGCAAATGAAGCCGCCAGCAATTTAATGGACAGGCACAAAGGGACGCCACTCAAAATGATCGGCAGCTCCCTCCCTCCCTCTCTTTATCTCTCGCTCTCGCTGCTGATCCACGGGCTTTGCGCCAGCCCGAGACCCACAGGAGCCCACCTTTCGAGGCCCCAAAACAACCGCTGACACTTTTGAGCGGCCACCAAATCGCCAACCATCACAGAGAAGGAGACCTGGTGTTGCTCGCTGCTGGACCCGCACTAGTTTTGGCTGATTTCCTGCACTTGTAACCCTTGAAAACAAGGCGCCCGTCAAGCTGGCTGCCCCTAAAAGTGTCGAAATGTTCACCTCTTGCGCTGCGCAAGTCTAAACTCAGCCCGCCCCTCCCCTCGGCTCGCTTTTTGGCCGACTATAGGCACTGGCAAACAGTCAGGCCCCTCGGATGACATGCTCGCGCTTGATTGATTATGGAAGCGCTCCAGCTGACCCTCGGCTGCTGAACCTGGTCGCGAGCCGAGTGCGGATGGAAGCGGGCCTCCAACTACAGGCGCCCGCATGCAAGGGTAAACCGAGCCGCGCTGGCTGGCCGGCCGGCTGGCCTCATGCGGGACCGATCAGCGGCCAACGCTCGAGTTACGGCCCACTGATCCTCGGGCTGGTTTCTACTCGAGCAACGTCGATGAATTGGCCACGTCGAGATTAACCAACCACTCCAAGGCTCGCCAATCTCTCGCCTGTCTATCCCAAAACTGGAGCCCATTTTGCTCAAACTTTAACTCCAAACAACCTTCTCGTCTCTTCTAAGAAACTCGTGGCAAAAATTTCTCGAAGCCAGAGTTCACGGGGTAACGAGCGTAGGTGTCTACCCTGGAGGATGGCCGAAATCGAGCATAAGCATCTCGACAACAATTCACTCGCAATTTACATTTACCAAGGCTCTCGGCTGCATTCGAGCCTTCTGGTCGAGCTATAGCAAGCGGCCAATTCATCATAGATGACCGGCTGCCTGGAGGAGGAAACAAAGCTCCATCTTCGCCATGCACCTGGTGCAAATTGAACCACGAACATTCGCTTTTTCCCAACTTGTTTTGCGCCAGTTCATCCAGCCAAATCCGCGACCAAGAAATGATTGCGCCCGCGAGAATTCATTAGTGGGCGTCGGAGTGGCCGCATGGTCCGTTGACAACTAAGAATAAGTCACCTAGGTTGTATAATATGAAATATAATAATTTCTCCCTACCTTTTAGGTGGTCGCAAACAGACTAAGATGTCAGCTGTCGTGGGCGCTATACCAAGCAGCGAGATAATGTTAGTCGAATTAGATTAAACATGTCCCACGCAACTCTGGTTACATGGGAGCGGCACTGCATTCGGCTTGCGGGGCCAAAACGGCACGTACTTGGAAAGCGAGACGACTTTTACCTTCATTCTAGCCGCTCTCTCTCTCTCGTGCCAAAAACTTGGGACCTCCTCAGGCGTGCGAATCCTCTCATAAAGTTAACTCGCTTTGCCGTAGAAAACTTAATAAGCGCGCCAATGAACTTTCGCCAGTCCATCCCCCAAATTGGTCTCTTTGCTCCAATAGTCCAAAGGTAGACAAATCTGAGCTGCTAGTGAACTCGTGGCCATTTAGCCGGCCAGCCAACCCGTCTGCAACATTCATCATCATCGTTTTGAGGCGGCCTGAGAGTGGTGCTTTCAAGTAGGTTTTCAGCCCTCTGTCCTTCCTCAGTTCAAATCCGCCATCTCATCAGCTCTCCTCCCAGTAGGCGTCTTCAATTTACTAGTATTAGTTCACAGGAAATTTGAAACTACAGGATGCAAAGTAGTTTAATTAAATATTCCCATTTCCTGCCTTCCACACTCTCGCTCCTCCCGCAAGCATCGGAAACATTTAATGTTTTCCTGTTTAAGCCAACGCGAGAGGTGGCAACGCAATTTAGCCTTTCGGATGGTCTTGTTGCGAGACAAACAAGTCACATGCTCGGTAACTAATACGTATTCTCAGCGGGTGATTGTTGCTTTTGTAAACGAAACTCTCGCGCTTACCTCCGCCCGTTTATTGAACAATTTTGGGGGGCACATTTAGGTTGGCAGCAAACTGGGGCCATGGAATGAGAAGCTGTGCAGTGCAGCCGGCAGAGCGCAAATTGTGGACCAACCCTGGCTGGTAGCTGGTGAGTTTGGCTCCAGTAAGCCAACTTGGGGAGGTCAAACTTCTTAGCTCGAGGCCACTTGTGCCATTCGTCGCTAGCTCACTATAAGCCAGTGGGCGGCGAACACAATATTAGTTGGCCATGGCCACGACTAATTTGGTTGGGGGACGCGAACTTCCCATTTGGGTTTGGTTAGAATTTGATTTGCAATATCAATCGGTTTGGGCCACTCAGACGGGGCCCAAAGTTCGGTGGTGGGGTTTTGGTGCGGTTTTGGTAGGGCAACAGCGGCTGCGGCAACGAGGAGCGCGAAAGTAAACAAATAATTCATTCTGGCCGCTGGCTGAACTATAAAGCAGCCACTTTCGTCAGTGCGCAACTAATGGCATGCAAATCAATGGGTTTTGGTTGGTTCGCGCAAGCGAGCGGCCAGCGGAGGCGCGCGCAACCCTTTGGCGCGCAAATTTGAAACAATCCTCGCCCGAATGTTGGTCGGACAAAGCAGATGAATAGTTAATTTGATTTTCCCATTAGTTGGCGGCGCCCAAATGTCCTCGAACTGGCCGGCTGACCAGAGAGCTGCTCGTGGACAAACAGGGGACGCTTTCAAGCAACCGCAACGCAACCGAACCAATAAAGCAACAATAATTGACTTAGGAATGCTGGGCCAGGCTTTAATTTGATAAGTGAATTAAAACAAATGTTCCGCCGCCAGAGCGACTAGACTTGGCGACAATGGGCGCTTGGCCGATGGGCGAGCCGAATTTGGTTGGCCCATTTAGCCAAGAAGCCAGCCAAATTGGGGTTGGTTTGTTTTTAAATTAACTTTCAAATGTGTCCGAATCTAAATATATCCAGACTGGTGTTTGGCCTCAATCGTCGAGCGGATAGGATGTCTGCTTTGCATGGGTTTGGTTTTGTCCGTTCGTTTGCTTGCAAGCTTTGGCGCGCAATTCAAGCTGCCCGATCTTGAAATGTAATAAATTTGTCCAACACTAACAAGCCGATTGAAACCTCACGCAGCTGAAACTTGGCCGCTGGCGCCTTTATGGCGCGCTGGCCCCCAATGGCTAGCTGGCACAGTAGGAACACTCTAGCTGGCTGCCGGTTTCACTTGCATGAAGCCAAATAGATAGATGATGTGCCTAATTTCATTAACTGCGCTCCCAATTCAATTCCGTCTGCCCTTCGACGCAATCCAATCCAATTCAATCCAATGCAATCCGATTCAATGCTAGCAATGATAATATTCAACTTTATGCGCGCTCGGCCCCAACCAACCTCGAGCCCCTTCGCACCTTGAGCCCGCGTTGGCGGCCGAGCGGCCCCTAGCGACGCTTTGCCAGCCGAGCAAGCGGCCGGCACCGGCCACTGGAGAGCCCACTTGTGGCCCAAACCGGCGACGAGGCGGCCTCTTTGGGTGCCAAAGCTAGTGCCTTTGGTTTAAGTACCTTTGTTTGGCGCGCTCAATTTGCATGGATCTGAATAATCAGCGGCTAGCTGGTTTTGCGGCCGGCTGGCCAAGCGGAGGCGGCAATTGGACTCCTCTTTGCTCGCGCTGGCCGCCGCGAAACTTTTGACTTTATGCATAATTCAATTGCTTGTATGCAAATTTAAAACAAACCAATTTGAGCCACCAAAAGCTGGCCCAAATTTGGCTCCACTCAAATTGTGCCCAAGTTTGGGAACAAAACAACAACAACAACAACAACAAGCGAGTCGGCCACAAACAAACAAGCCAGCAAGCAGACAGTCGCGCCTCCAGTCTAACGAACTCACCTGATTCAGTTGTAGATTTGTGCTGATAACTTTTGTCTTCCCTTCCGGCCGAGTTACGTGTCTTGCGGCTCTCTTATTTATTTTTGCTTGACAAGTTACCCTCCCACTCGGCGGCTCTCGTTTGGTTTGGCGAAAAAGTTTGCCTCTGTTGTTGTTGTTGCTGCTGTTGGCTGGCCGGCCGGCCGGTTGGTTGGTTGGTTGTTTTAAGTTTACTGCTTTGAGCTCTCTCGCTCGCTCGGCCCCATCCAATGGGCCGCCCTGGATTGCTCGGCCGACGGGTGAGCCTTTTCTCGTCTGCGCGCAAGCTCGCAACCGGCGCTAGGCGGCCCCCTTTTGCCGGTTCAACCTAATTGGTGTGCGGGGCTGGCGCGCGAACACTTGGGCAACGCGCAAATCACGACCAGCGTCGGCGAGCTTGAGCCGGGCCAATGGCACGTATCTGCGCCGGCTTGCGAGCGCATGCGCCCCGCGCGCAGGGCCCGAGAGGGGGCGGCCTGGTCACACACCATTTGGGGGCCACTTGGCCGACCTGCAGCTCCAGCTCCAGCGGCGGCGGCGGCGGCGGCGGCGGCGGCGACACCAGCGCCCGCGACGGATTGACGCAAGAGTGGCCCCGCTAATGAGCCAGCGCCGGCTGCGGGCGGCCCAGCTTCCGCCGGCCGGCCAGCCTCCTCTGCCACCCATTTGGCTCTGCAAGTGCACTCGCTCGCCCGCCATCCCTCTCTGCGAGCCAAACCAAAATGGATTGAGGCCTCTGCGGCGGGCGGAAGTTGAGATCCACCCCGAGCAGGCGGCTCCCATTTGCTGGCCATTCTGGGCCGCCAGTCCGCCCGGCGCCCATTGATGCGATATGAGTGTGGCGGCGAAAGGTTTCGAACACTAGGTGCGCGAGTTTGGAAGGCCCATGCTCGCATTAATGTGTCGCAAGCCAGCCAGCAAGCCTAATAGAGTTGGCCAACTGTGCCGATTTACATTCTTTATGGGCCGAACCTGGTTTGCGCGCGTTTCAGGTCAGCGCTTTGCCCGAATTTGCCATTGCTCAAAGCGCCGGCGGCGCCCACTTTGGCCGCAACGGAGCCAACGCAGAGCCCTCCCCCTCTACTCGCAAGACACTGGACTGCTCGCTGGCCGGCACCATTCGGACTTGCATTCTCGTGTTGATTAAATATAATAGGAAACCATAGCGCTCGCTGGCGGCCCGACAAGTGGCCAGTTGGGCGGCCAGAGGCGGTGGTTGCAGTGGGCGCTCTCAAATGGGCCGAAATGGGCCTGCCGACCAGCCGACTGGCCCACTGCTGGCCGCCAGGTGCCAGTCTGCCAGTGGCTCTCGTTCGCCGTTTGCCGTCTCCTTTTAGGCTAGCAAATTTGCGCCGCCCAATGTCATTGTCTCATATTGCCGCCGAGCAAAACGCGGCCAGCCGACAAGCTTGAAACCTAATTCCGCCTAAGAGAGAGCGAAAGAGTCCAAACTCGCCGCCTTGAGCTCCTCTCTACTAACTCAAAAATCAATTTTTCAAACGAATTGATCATCATTTAAATTGCAAATCTAAGCGAAACGAGAGGCGCATTTGCCCGCCAAGAGTGCAAGTGATGAAAGGTGCCTCCTCCTCTACCTGGCCGGGGCTTCCCTTCGAGGGTCTTGAAATCGTCATTTTACGGCGTCAGCGCGAGTCTCGCTCTCTCGCTCTCTCTCTACGCGCCTGTCCCACTAGCGCCGGCTCAAACTCCGCCGGCGAAGGCAGCCCTCGCCGGCTAGCATTTCATTAAATTGGCCGCCGAGCTTGTTTGTTCCCGCAGACGGAGTTGGCGGCGGCGGAGGGGCCGCAGCCAGGCCGCCCCCTGGGACCGGCCGTCCCCCGCCGGCTCAAAACACTTCCGCCCCACGGAGCCAAGTCGGCGGGCGGAAATGAGGCGCCAAGTTGGCCGCTCTCAGCGCTTATTAACCTGGCCGCTCGCTCTTGGAGCTCGAGTCTGGTTTTGGTGGCCGGGGCGCCGGCCAAGTTTGTCCAGCAAACAGCTGAGAGAGCCGCTCGCTTTCTGACGAATCAGCTCCCTTTTGAGCTCGCTCCTTCCAGCCCCAATTACGTCTATGAATGTCAACAGCGCCAACAACAACAAGCGGCTTTTAATATAAACTCGCCCCATCTCGCTCGCCGCCCTCAAACCTGCGGTCAGGGTGTTTGTTCTCCCAGCACTTGGCGACAATTTCCGGCCACAACATTGTGTCAATATTGCGAGCTCGTTTCCGGCCGCCACATAAGGCGGCCGCGCGGGCCAAGAGAGTGAGTGTGTGTGTGGGCGGCCATTTGACTCGACTCGAATCGACTCTACTCGACTCGCCTGGCCAGCCGGCCGCCTGATGCCGGGCGTCCGGCGCGCGAGCGGCCAATTTCTGCTGCGACAGCTCAATTAGCCGATAGCATCGACTCTCTCCGGGCCCCATTATGTTTGGCCCGCTTTGGGGCGGCCAGGTGGGCCGAGTTGCCGAGAGTCGACTCGCGCGGCTTTGGGCGCCGCTTGCAAGCCGACCGACATGCAATCAGCTGATGAGTGGCCGGCGCCATTGAATTCAATTCCATTTTCATTCACACAACAGAGTCACGCGGAGCCAATCTCGGCGATTGACTGGCCAAACGGGCGGCGGCGGCGGCGGCGCCATATTATCGCTCAGCGATGACTAATTCATGACATGGCATAACATTATTTCCGGGCCAGAATTTGATTTGATTTTGCTCTTGCCGCTCGTTGGTTTTGCTTTTGGTTGTAGTTTTGGCCCCTCGTTTGGCCGGCGGCAAGTGAGGGAGAGAGAGGCGGGGGGGGCGGAAATGAGGGAGCAGTAAAAAGTTGAAAGCGGATAATTTCATGCAAGAGAGGCGGGCACCTAGCGACTTTCGCGCGTTGTGCGCGAGCGGGCGAGCAACGCACAGCGCGCGCGGCTCGGCCCACTGACCGACTCAAGTGGGGCCCACGAATTTCATTAAAACTCGATGGGCTGTTGGTCCAATCCGCGCACGCAGGCAAGCTGGCGAGGAGCCTCCGCTGATTGGACTCGCTCGCCCTTTTTGAAGGGTCCAAAACTGAGCCAGATTAATCCTGGCCGCTCATTATTCAGCCGCTCGCGTTGGCCGGCCGGCCGGCCAGCCCGCTCGACGCAGCAAAATCGCGCTGGAGCGCATCTCAAGTCTGGCCGTAATTGATTCTATGGGCGCTGGACGGGCGCCAGTGCCAGTGCCAGCAGCAGCAGTAGGGCCTGGTGCTGAGGCTGTGGCGCCCACCAATCGGGCCCAGTCCATTCCGGCCTGAAACCAGCCGGCAAACCCGCAAAGCCGGCCCGCCGCCAGGCGCACAGATCCATCACTGTGGCCCAACTTGAGCGCGTACTTGTTAGCGTGTAAAGTGTGCCCCGGCCACGTTTGCCCACCAGACCGGCGCGCCAAGCTCCCAAAACCAGCCGGCCAGCGCGATGAGGCAGCGTGTTAAACAAGCCGAAATGATTGAATACCATATGATTGTGTCACACGAGCGCCGCTCGGGGGGGATCAATCTGATCGACAGCTAACTACATTGGCCAAACTAGCTTCAATTATTCGCGCGCCAGGCGAACCCGCTCGGCCCGCCCGCGTTCAAAGGGCGCCACTACCTTTACGTTGCCGGCTTGCTGCTCTTTCGGCGGGCAATTCAATTTTCTGCCATTCACTCGGCCTGCTCGTCGTCCTTTAGCCGGCTCGCGCAGGTTGAGAGCGGCCAGCTAGCTGGCGCCCACAGTCTCCCCCCTCCCTGCCTCTCTCTCTCTCTCTCTCTCTGCGCCATCCAGCCAGCCGATCGCTTGCAAAGCTGAGATTATGTTGGACCCAGTTCGGTTGCTAAGCTGAGCCCATTGTGTAAGTGCGAGCTGGCGCTAGCTCGCTGTCATATGTGGGAGCCGCCGTTTGGCCGCGGCCGCCAGCAAGAGAGCGACGGAAAGAGCGAGAGCGAGAGCGCACAAAAGAGCCTTGCACTATCCCCTCGACTCGGCGACACGCTCGCCCCACCCACAACTACCCTCCAGGTTCCGCTATATATCAATCAATCTACCCCTCTAACGAGTGCAAACAAATTGCCATCGATCCGGCCAGATTATTGGACCAAGCTAGCTTAGCGGCGCAACTCGTTTGCATTCGGCCCAGTTGTTAGCGACAACCATCCACCTGACCGCCAGGTGCAGCCCAAGCAACAAAGCTTATAATCTCCTGGCCTCCAGAGCAGCAACAAACACTGCCGCTGTTGGCGCGAAAAGCTCACTTGGGAGGGCCGCCCATTATCGTCCTCCTCCCTGATTGTCGCCGGGAGCTCGCAGCTTGAGAGGCTCGACCAGCAGAAAGGGAAAACCTGCCGCCTTGTTTCCACTCGATTGATTGTATCCATTCATTGTGTGCGACGCGACCCGGGCGCCATCTGGCGGGTGCAAAATGAGCCGCAATGAGTCATGATGGGGCGCACGACTTTATGCCAAGTAATTCTGGCTTAAACAATAAGTAAATGATGAATCAAACTTCATTGAAAACTCCTCGCGCCTCAAGCAAAGCGTTGACCTCTCTCGCAGAGTCGGAATCCATTTTCAAACGTGAACCTGAGGCGACCATCGAGCCCTAGCGGAGGCGAGAGCCTCCCTGAGCCAAGTGAAAACACGTTAACTAGATGTCTGCTAGAATGGCCTCTTGCTGCAGCTGAATGGGGAGAGGGTGCAATGAATGGACTGTTAGCGGGGCGTATGAGCAGTCAACTTGGGGAACATGCTCCAGATTTGAGCATGCTAAGCCAAAATGTTGCAAACTTCCGCGCCTCAGCTGGATGTGGCCATTGCAACAGAGCTAGCGCCTTTGAGGGAGGCCGCGAGGTTTTAACGAGAACAGGACAGAGCTAACTGGGCTAGACTAGTTGAAACCAGACTAGTAGGCTGTCCAACGACTGGCAAGTTCACTGAACGAACTCGCCAGTCGTTGATCTCTGGCGCAAAGTCTCCGGTCTGATGAGATAGCATGGGGCTCTTGCGGGCGCAAACCAACATCTATTTCTCTCGCATCCTTTTAGTTCCCCGAACTCCTTTGCTGCAATCTCAGAGTGATGCGGCTCAATTTTTGCAAGACGCCAAGATAATACGCGGTTCGGGTTGAATAAATTGATGCGACACTGGCTATCTGATCTGGTTAATCGCAGACACTGTTGTGGTTGCCCGATGGCTTGAAACCGCCAGTCGCGCGCAACACTCACCTTAGGCGAGCGAAAACAGGTCTAGCAAGCCGACGAGCTTCCGGCGACTGAATGGACAGGTGGAGAAATGGCGCGGCCCGAATGGAGAGGCTCGTTAAGCGAGCCCCATCTGCCCGCAAGCTCGGCCGCTTCCTGGCTGCCCGGCAGGCGAGATGGAGAGAGAGTCAGTGCTAAGAGCGCGCGGGCTCATCTAGATTTGGGCGAGAGATTGTGGATCAAGGCTAGTTGGTGTGTTGCAGTTTAGTTCCTGGCTAAGGGAGAATTTTTAATAAGCTAGCATCCAGAGTCGCCATCATGTTCTAACTCTCGCTCGCTCTCTTGCCCACAAATTACCTTTGGAGGCAGCACAAGGCATCCCGCTATTCGGCCGCCGTCTGGCAAACTAGCTAACCTGTTGCAACAACAACAACAACAACAACAACTGCCATCCAACGAGCTAGCATGGCAGTGAAACTGTGCTCCTCATTGCAGACCACTTGTGCTTATCACTTTCGCTTGACCTTTTCCCTACGCCAACCAACTACCGGCTGCCAGTCTAATGGTTGGCAGAGTATTATCGAGTAAAACTCTGGCGATGAATTATGGCAGCCAAAAACATTGGACTCTGTGCGCCGCTAGCAAGCTTGCAGTCGGATTTGCCGGCCGGCCGGCCAGCCAGCTAGCCATACAGCAATACAGCAACACAGCAATACAGCCATACAGCCAGCCAGCCAGGAGGCAAGCTAGTTAGCTGGGCAATGGGATGTGCAAGTTACTGGGCGCGAGCAGGCGCCAAGCCAAGACGATCGTTTAGTGTGCAGTTTGAATGGCTTTGTTGGCGAAGAGGAGCTGCACCCCTTCAGGGAGATGGTACTGGCATGCGCACTCCCGCTGAGGGTCGATTCTTGCTCGCAGCGCAGGTACGCTCGCAATCTTGCAAGATATCCTTGGCTTACAACGATTCTTGTCCGATTGCTCGCTCGATGGGCTTTAATCGGCGCCAAGTATGACACTAAAGAGCAGGGAGATTCAGTGACAAGTTGGAAGATTCAAATATAATTGAGGGAAACGCGGGAGTGGAGTCGCCTTCGAGGGTTGCAATGAGTCGGCTGCAGGCAGTTGGCAGTTTTCAGTTCTAGTTAGTTAACTAGTTCGAGTTTGAGGATTGTTACCAAATCAGCAGTCAGCTTGCGAGCAGATGGGGAGAAAGTGTATGTGTTCCGTTAGCTTTAAGTAACATGGGAGCCAGACAGAGTTGCAGGTTGTTTTGTAAGCGCCACTAGCTGGCTGGCCAAACTTATGCTCGCTCAAACAAGCTCATGAGAGAGAGAGAGGCTCCCATTGTGGACACTGATTCACGAGCCTATTCTTACGCAAACGATCCTCCAGCTTGGAACAAGGAAACAAACGGCCAACGCAAGTTGCCTGGCCGACCTGCAAACCGTTAGTATTTTCGAGTTGGAGAGGGGTTTGCATGTGAACACATTGTGCGCTTCAAGCTTGATTAGCGCCCTCCCAAGAGCCTCTGCTAGTATCAAACGAATCAATCAATCAGTTGTCATAGAGCACAAAGACTGTTGGGATCAAGTTAGCAAGAAACAACAAGGAATCCATCCCGGCCACTAATGCAAAGGAGAAATAAAAGACCAGAGAGTTGGGTTACCGAACACGAGCGCTCTAGACCGACCGGACGAGTAGCGTAGAGCGAGCAACAGGGCAGACAGGCAGGTGGGCAGATAAAATTCAAACGAAATCAACATCTCGTACAGACAACAACCATCCAGAGTTCGCAGAGTGACTCTCTAGACGAGCCAACTGCGCTTGCCAAGCGCGCTCGGTCCTCTTGATCTTGAACCAATCGTTAGGTCATTGACGGTTGGAAACGACCTTGCAGTGGTCATTAACTTGGCAAGTTGGCCGCCTCTTGAGCTTACTGTTCGAGATGGATGGCCACTAAAATGAATCCGTGAGCGCGTACTAAATTCAGGCACACAAATTGGCTGCAATTTTAGCTTTGATTTTGTGCTCAAAGAAGCCCAGACTTCTCATGTAACACTTGCTTGAGAGACTTTGCAGAATTTGTGGGTCTAAACATTGTTATGCTAAATAATAGAAACACCTCAAGTTAACTGGAGGAAGTTAGAAGGGATCCCTCGCTCGATAGGGGCGATATTTCGAACATGCTCGGAGTAGAAATGCCGGCGCTTGAAGGGGACACTCGAGAGCAACAGTCGTCAATTGGAAAACAGAAACAGGATGATGGCGGCCAGCTTGACCGGCACCTATCAATGCCGACAAGATACAAGCACGCTCAGGGCTCTCTGAGTGAACAAAGTCGAGCCTTGAGCTTTGACAAAAATGGCCCCCAATCAAATAGCGAGGCAAACATAATCAGGGGCCAACGACAGCGACATTCGCTATACGAACGAAGCTCATTGAATCGCCAGGAATCCAATCATAAATCCTCATCGCCGGCCTCCCCCGCATCGGCCAGCGATTCAGCTTTCAGCCAATCTCAAACAACCCTGGAGTCCGAATTCGAGCAGCCAAATTGTTTTCAGCGAAACCTAAAAGAAGACTTCTCCGTTGACAGAGATAATCACATAAAATCGAGGGGCGTGTTCACAGTTAGGGGGTCAGTCGAAGATTCATTGAGCCAGCAATTGGAGGAGGAAGATGAGCATGCCAGACAGTTCGAGCTAATTTGGAGGAATCTTACCTATAAAGTTCCTGAAAAGAGGGTAGCTCGTTTCGTTGCTCGCTTCTGCCGCCGGAAGGACTTCTTTTGGCCAAAATGTCGAGAGGACCCGATAGTTGATGAGCCAAGAACTGCTGGCGAACGGGCTGAAAGCGATCTAAAGCTCCCGAACACTGGCGAACCTAGAAGGGTTATCTTCGGCAACTTGAACGGGTGTATCAAGTCTGGACAACTCACTGCCATACTCGGCCCAAGTGGCGCAGGTAAAACAACCTTCCTGAAGTGTCTCACCAACAGTATAGTGAAAGGAGTCTCCGGTAGTATCGATATAGCAGGCGGACCAAAAACTAGTCATCATCTCAAGCTTTGTATCATACCGCAAAAAGGTACGTTTTAATCCCAATGCTGATGGTTCGAATAGCTTTGTATCACTTAATCTAGATCCCTGAACAACTCTTTGAATCCGAATTCGCTAACAAATTCCAAAATATCATTTCAATTTGATGATCAACAACAGATTACCTATTTGATAATTTGACTGTGGTGGAGAATTTGATATTTGCATCGCGGATCAAGAATACACAACCAAACTTTGAGCATGTGCAAAACGTGGAACGCGTTGCCAATCTGTTGGGCCTACAACCTTGTTTGAAGCTAAAGACCAGCAGATTATCAGGTGGCCAATACAAACGGGTATCCATAGCTCAGGAACTCTTATCGAAGCCAGATATACTGATCCTAGACGAACCAACATCCGGCCTCGATTCGTTAACCTGTTTCCGAACGGTTTCAGTTCTGCGCGATTTAGTTGACATGTCCCGTGCTGGGCTTATGTCTCCGCTCGCAATCGTAATGACGATCCATCAACCTCAGATCAAAATCTTCAATCTATTTCACCATGTATACATACTAAGCGCGATGGGTAAATGTGTATACGAGGGTAGACCTGAATACCTTATCAATACAGTAGCTGATTGCTGTAAACTCTTACCTCCTCCCGATGACCTGAATCCGGCATCTTTCATCATCGATCTAGCATCTGAGGTCTATGGAAAAAATCCAATCGACCAGTTGACCAGACTACAGCTTGAGAAATTCAATACCTTTCATCCTGAGCAAGCGAATAACGACCAAATCGCGAAGCCGGCAAGCTTTGGCCAGATTTCAATTTTTGTTGAGACCATTGAATCAAGTAGCGATCAGCCTGATATGGGGTATTCAAATCTGAAGAAAGAAAATCACAGTGAACTCAAAATAAGTGATAGATTGAGGCGGCGCAACGTTCACGAGCACAGTTTCTGGCTTCATACGAGACTCCTCATCAAGAGACTTTGGATTTCAATGTGGCGAGATCCTTTGCTTACCACTACAAGGATAACCTTTCATCTTATCATACCGTTTGTCTTCTATTTCATCTATAGCCAGAAGTCGGGCGCTGCGAACGCTTGTCCTCATGTTGAACGAGAATTCGATTTTCAGACAATGACCTCGGAGGCAAATATTCATCGACTAGAGATACAACATAACGAGCTTATATTGACTTTCGAGAACGTATCCCTGTTCTTCTTATTGTTGTATTCTTTCTCCATGTGCGTTATGGCTGTCACAGCGCTATCGTTTCCCTTGAATATGCAAATATTATTGAAAGAAACAAGTAATGGTTGGTACTCGATGCCGAGATTCGTGATGGCCAAAACGCTAGCGGATCTACCGATCGAATTGACCATGCCGATGATAAGTGTTGCAATAGTTTATGTTCTTACTGGTCAGCCAGGTTCCTACTACTGTTGGCGGATGCTATCTGTAACAGCTGTGATGACTCTATGCTCATTGATATCACAAACTCAAGGACTGTTATTTGGCGCTTATTTCATGAACAACATTCAAGCTGCTGTTTTCGTATCCCAAGCATCTTCCTTACCCTGGATAATGCTGTCAGGTTTCACAACAAGAGTTAGTGAGCTACCGGTAGTTCTACAATGGTTAAGCTATGGTTCCATATATAGGTTAGGTATTGAATCAATAGTTGCCGTTCGTTATGGATTTGGTATGTGCCCTTGTGATCAAGAAGTGGTCGATGGAACACCCGCAAAGATGGTCGGTATCCCGGATCAGCTGAGATCAGTGATGCGTTACTACCTAGATATGTATACTGATCCTTCTACCAATTCAACAGAGGATATATTTGAGAAAATCGCTTCAACTCTATCGAGAGCAAACACTTATGGCGTGGACATAGTGAGTTGTCACGATGTGAGACCATTTATCTTGAGTGCGCGCGAGGTAGATGAAGGAACACTTCCGACTTTTTTATTAATACTAGTCTTTATATTTATCGGACTCAAAATATTGTTATTCATTGTAGTAAGACTTCGCGCTGGCTAAAAACAGGTACACGAATTGATATCAATACAATTTCATTGCGGTCTCCGTTTGTTGAATTGCTCAAACAGTTGTGCTAATAGGTTGTAATTCATTGTTTGATTAGTTGCTTGGGGTAAATTTGAACCATTTGCCCAGGGAAAGGAGGTTAAATCTAACGCAATTGGTTTCTGAGGGGTGGAGGCCGAAGGCGAAGGAGTATGGGCTGGTGGTGGGTTCGCAATAGGCCTCAGTGGAGTTGTATTGGGTCTTGTCTGAGTAGGTCCCATAGGCCGAACTGGTGGCCTTTGCTGGGCAGTTGCTTGCCTCTGTTGTGTCGGATTACCCATCCTCTGTTGCATTGTAGGTTGGGGCGTAGCTTGAGTAGATGGCCGATTCTGAACAGGCGGCAGGTTGGACTGAGTCAGATGTCTCTGCGGTTGAATAGACTGTCTCTGCTGTGGTGGTGGTGGTGGTGGTGGCTGTTGTTGCTGTTGTTGTTGTTGCTGTAGCTGGTGCTGAAGCTGTTGTTGTTGTTGTTGCTGCGGCTGCTGCTGCTGCTGTTGGTGTTGTTGTTGCTGCTGCTGGATTGGAGGTATTGGCTGGCTTACTTGTGATTGTTGCTGGGACTGTCTAGGTTGAGGCGCTTGCTGAGGCTGCTGCCGAGGTTGGTTGGGAGGCCTAGGCTGAGTTGACGGCCTCTGCTGTTGAATTGATGGTGACAGTTGATTAGTTGGCCGTTGCGGAGTGGGTGCTTGAGGTGGTTGTGACTTTGCTTGAGGTGGCTGAGACTTAGCGTGAGCTTGAGGTGCCGTTACTGCATTGTTCTGTTTAGTTTGGTTGGATGGTGCAGCTTTGGGTTGCATAGTTGCAGCAGCTTTCACTTGCGATGCAGGGGCAGGCTTTGGTTGAAGCAGGGACACCTTAGATTGAATGGGTGACTTTGGTTGAGGGGCAGCCTTAGCCGGGGCCTCTTGAAACTTTTTCTTCTTCACCGGGGGTTCAAGACGCTTAAACTCAAGCTTACCAGTATTGATATAGAAGCCACCGAATTTCGTCGTGATCGTCGATGGCATGAGTTCATCGTAAGCTTCTGCATCATCAATGAAGGGGTCCTTTTTATCATAACCCGAACCTTTGTCAATTTCGTCCTCGTAGCCCCTCTTATGCTTGCCATATTTTTCTTCCAGACGTCTGGCTATGGCTTTGATCTCCTCTTCTTCCTTGCTTTCATCATTGAATGGATCCTCCTGATCTCGAAAATGTTTCTTGAGAAGCTCGACGTAAGACACCTCCTCACTACCAGAGCTCAGATCCACCTCGAATCTGATAGATTGCTCCATCGTGCCTGCTCTGTCTCCTGATTGTAAATTGTCTCAGTCAATAGACGGAAATGATATACCCTTTGATGAAGGACATTTGTGATTTTGTTATCGCAGCATGAATTGTCCCATCAAAAAATTTGACTCGTAATTTTTGACGAAAGTGCCAGCTATCAAGGGGCAAAATCCTCAGATAAAAACATGAGAGTGCTCTACGGCACGCTTTTGTTTTGTGCACCGAAATAGTGTTCAGAGCGCTGAGAGCACCGCATCAAGCAGTAGGAAATCCGTAAACTTATTTTTTCGGAACGTCGAGTAGAGTTCCGCTATTGATACATAAACAAAGTATCATGAACGCCCCGAATCTCAGACAGAGATGTGTCCTTGAACTCCTAACTGGAGAGTACATTCAATCATCAATTGTAGGATATCGTAACAGGCATCAGTAGAGATGAGCTGACAGTTATTAGATCGATCACCTCCTTATCTGACAATATAAATTTTTCTGAGCATTCCTAGTCTTGCCTCCTTCCACCGAGTATGGAAAGTACCAGCTTAAACCATTTGTACATTAAAAAAGGCTACGTGCAACGTGATTACAGCAAAGGGACAAAGATCAAATTCGAAACCACACTACCCAATGAACTTGAGGGCGTTCTCAGTCAAGCAGAGTTCAGACAGTTCATAGATACATTGAATGATATATACTCAGACGCTGAAAAGTTGAAGTTCTGTGAGGGTTGTGCTGCCTGTCTGACAGCATATTTACTCTATTGTTGTATCAAGACTCACAAACAGAAGTGCATGCTGAGGGCAGCAGAATTTATAGCAAGCCAAAACGAACTCTGGAAAGATAGAGGTATAACTGTATTCGATCCAATTACTCGAGGGTTCAGGATACTTGAAATTCAAGCTCACTCAAACATACATACTTCTAGTATAAACATACATGGTTAGACTTTGAAATTTACAATAATTATCCTATTTTCTTCTTCTTCAAGCTAGATTTATGACCGTCCCAGATTAGTCTGTCATCTTTCGACTGCTCCTGCTCCTCCTCACCTATGCGCCTACCTATAGCAGTTTCCTTATCATTCATACCAAATATGTCTGTTCTTCTCTCGGCTAGGCTCTTTAAGCTGGACTGAATTTGAGATCCGGACGCAAACACAGCCTCTTCATTGATTCTCTCCTGAAGCATTTGGTCTTTCTTCTCAAGATAACGAGGGTCTGAAAGATTGTATCTGACATGTTCGTGAATTTTGTCTACAGGTATCCTCTCGTTTGTTATTGGCGAGACAAAATAGTTCTCGGATTGTATAGCTCTAGCATTTGATTTCGGATCGTAGTCTTTTCTTATGATTACTTTGTCAGGTATCAGGAACGGTGATGCAAAATCAGCATCACCATCATGCTCTGTGCCAGTCTTGGCATCTTCCTGGTCAGATTCAACATCCATGTCGATTTCCATCTCTTCCGGGACGTTTTGCTCCTCATATCTCTGCTGAATGAGGAGTCTAGTACCAACTTGATCTGCTGTTGTTGGTGGGTATTCTCCCTTTTCGCCTGGCTGATAATCTATCGTTTCGACAATAACAAAATCATGCCAGTCGATTTGCGAGTAGAGAACTTTCTCCTTCTCTTCAAGTTCCTCTTGTTTCTTTCGCTCAAGTTCTAACATCCTATCCCAGTCAGCTCTCATTTTAATCTTACTTAAAACATGTTTTTGACTTGAAGCATCCTTACCCAACTGCTCGAGTATATCTAGAGGCTGGTTTCTGATGAGAGCATACTGCATGATAAGATTTGTCATGTAAGAGAATTGACCATGTTGAGGCTTTAAAAAATCGAATTGACAATTATTTTGCTCTCTACTGACAAGCTCTAACAAAAAGGATCTACCATGAGTCGCAATATATTGTGAGGTTAGCTTAATTATATCGCAATCCATTAAGGTCAGAGATGGAGCGGATGTGGCCAAGAAGTTTAGGGATGGCGGCTCTTCCAGTTTCATCGTCATCTCTTGGATGTACTCGTTGAGTTTCAATCTAACTCTTGGTGCTCCATCGCCAGGCTCAATCTGATTGTCTGCTGATGAGCCCTCGTTGGGTGGTTGTACGAACTGGTGGTTAGAATCTGCCGGGTCATGGCCATTTGATTGATGCTCTGATCGTACCGGCTCCTCTTTGGTCTCGCCCGAGGCTTCATCTGATTTTTGTTTCGTTGCCGAATCTTGTGTCTGCTTGGAGTCGAGTTCCTCCAACAAGGTATTTCGAATTTCTTTGACTTTGTGCTGATAATAGGCATTAAATGGATCATCCGGGAGAAGGAAACTAAACTTGGGTTTATCCCTGTGCTCCCTCTTGATCCTCTCCTCGAAGACACCTCCGTTCTTGGCCACATACTTGGCTGTACTGTCGACAATACCTGTTCCAAATAATGGCGGTTGGAAGAGGGGATTGCTGTTAACAATCAGGAGGGTAAGCATCATCTGTTCAATAGATAACAAACTTACCTCGTAGTTCGGGTGGTGGATAAATAATTCCTACAGGCTCTGTCATGATATCACCATAAAAGAAAGCTGTAGTTGTGATCCATAGGAGGAATGAATGGATAATTTCCGTTAACCAAGAATGTATCTAACATCTGGCGAGTTCCATATCAGACCCTCTGAATTTGGATGACCTCTCACTGTTTACAAAGCAGCAGAACATCTTAAAATTATTTTGAATACTCAACGCAACGAACCTGTCGTACACCGTAGTTCGCGGTGGCGCTCAACTGACGAATCGGGAAATGTGTGGCTGGGGGCCGTATGATTAAGAACAGTTCATATTGCGGGAACTCAGTAGAAAACCACTAGTTCATCTAAACCTCTGATACCATCCCATTGCGGTACAGTGTCCTCTTGGATACCCGACCAACCCTGATGTTCTTACGTGCGATCATCGCCTATTGGTAGGATGCACAGATTCGAATTATCGTGCCATAGGCAATGGCTCGAAAATCTTTGTATCTCGCTCAATCTGTCTAACCACGGGTTGCTGATTAAGCGCTATTCAATCCAACTATAGTCTACTATTAGTCTCACACCCCTTAGGAGGTTTCCGATTGATTTCGAGTTTGCTGACGTGGTCAAGTTAGCGTTATTATGATAGATTACTTTCGCTAGTGATCTCTTGCAATGGATTTGTTGATATCTCCAGAGGGCTGAAAGTTGGTGATATGTCTGGCTCATGTAAGTTCCATTCGGTTCATCGATTCAAGCTAGCGCTCAAACTTTTGTCTAGTTCCGTCTAAGCCTCTCCTTTTTCCCCATCATCCAACTGAGAAGAGGTCCTCTCCCTCTTTTTACTGGATTTTGGTCACTGTTTTGTAGATGTCAGACGGCTGACATACAGAACGCTATCTATGAGATAAGTTTCCACTACTAGCCGCCACCTTTTTGATCAAAATGGTTACTCTAATCAACCGGTAAGTTTTAACTCGAATGGGAAGTGTCCTCACTTCGAGCAAAGGTGGACACGAGACCTGCGAGCAGATATAGGATTGGGTTCGTTGTCTAAGGTCAACGACTAATGATCAACCATTGACCTATAGGTTAGCAATAGTTGCTCTGCTTCTTTCAACAGCCTTGATCTCTTGCCAAGGTTTGACAGAGGACAAGCCATTAGAGTTGGTAAGTCAGGCATTTTGTAATTAGATGATCCTCCAATATCTCCAACCTAATCAATCAAATTCAATCACTGGTAGGAAGATGTTGAAAATCTAGAAGAATTCGACTATGATTTACCAGAAGAAGGCGAGCTCGATTCACCTTTGAAGCAAGAATTTGGTCAAGCTGCTCTCATCCAGCAGCCAAAGTACCTTTCACCTATCCAGCAACCTTATCTTCCACCGATCCAGCAGCCGTACCTTCCGCCTATCCAGCAGTCGTACCTTCCGCCTGTCCAGCAGCCGTACCTTCCGCCCATCCAGCAACCGTTTCCTGTGCCAAACTATTCGGTGCCGATCGAGACGGTTATAGAGCAACCGCCAATCCTCCAGAGCAGCTACCAACCACTGATTCCACCCATCCTGAACAAGCCAATCATAAACGAAATCTACCCACAAATTCCAATAGTTCAACAACCTAACTATCCCAGTCAGCCAATTGTCAAACAGTCTTCATATCAGACTCAACTTGTGCCCGGAAACTACTCGACTCAAATCCTACCACAAGCTCTCGCTCTCGACAAGTACACGCTTGCCGATTTGGCGCCATTCTTCCCGTTAACGCCCTATAAATCAATCCACCAGTCGCTCTATTACTTCCGTACAGATCCATACAGGAACTGTCCCAAGAACATCTACCTAAATGGGCCGACTTACAAGGACATTGAGGCGGCGCTCATTTTTGCCCAGCAACAGCTCCAGCAACTTCGCAGCACGAATATCCAATTCCTGGACGCTAGCCAGCCATCTTTTGCAGCCAGACATCAGGTGTTTAGTTTTTTGAATCAACTAAATGCTCGAATGGACGAGGATGGCCTCTTAATTGAACTCATCAGTCTATATTTGGCCGATCGAGCTTGCATGACAAGATGGGATCGACAACGCTACTTACCGCAGCTAACCAAATTGATTAGTGTCAGCCAATTTCCAAACACTCACTCCTGTTTCAATCTTTACGCAAATCAATGGCAAGGCAGACTGAAATACTGCCTCCAATCTAAATACAGAACAATTGATGGTTTCTGCAACAACCCATATCATCCGTACTGGGGAAAATCAAACGTTTGCCACATTCGATTATTGTCGCCAGATTACGCAGATGGCATCTCAGCTCCAAGAGTCTCGATAAATCCGCGTGTACCACTTCCAAATCCGCGCCTTATTTCGACAATCATCCACTCGGACATTCCCCTCGAGGGTCCATACAATCTCATGAAGATGCAATGGGGTCAGTTCATCAATCACGACATAACGAACACAGCTCTATCCTCTTACGAGGGTCTTGTTGACTGTTGCAAGAATCCCTCCGTCAGAGGTTGCTGGCCAATTTACGTACCAAATGGCGATCGCTTCTACGGGGCGCTCAACGTCACTTGTCTCAATTTTGTCCGGTCGGGTGTCTGTCCAATCTGCCAACTTGGCCCGCGCCAGCAAATAAATAAGAACACCGCCTTCCTTGATGCCTCGCACGTCTACGGAAATACCGAGGAGCAGGCGCTCAAGTTGCGCGCGTTCAAAGGCGGATTGCTCAGAGTTAGTTCCGGCAAGAATGGTGAAATTTTGTTGCCCATTGCTCAGGGCCAAGAACAATGCTTTGGCACCTGTTTCCTATCCGGCGATTCACGTACAAATCAACATCCTGCCCTAACCGCGTTGCACGTCTTGATGGTCCGTAGACACAACCAACATGCTCTTGCACTTTCCCTACGCCATCCAGATTGGTCGGACGAATTGATATTCCAAGAGGCACGTCGAATTCTAATTGCAGAGTTTCAAATGATCACCTATGCAGAGTATCTGCCAATCGTATTTGGTCCCATCCTAAGTGCCTACTACCGTCTCACCCCTCTACCGTCGGGTTATACTGTCTACGAACCTAAGGCCGACCCAACAACCTGGAATGAGTACTCAACTGCCTCGTGCCGCTTCGGTCACTCGCAAATTCACTCTACCTTTGGACTCTATTCCAAGATTCTCGCTTACGGCCAACAAGATTTAAAACAACAAACTTTTAGGCTCAAGGATTGGTTTATGCGGCCATCATTTTTGAGCGATGGTTTACTTGTGCCGATTATAAACGGATTGCTTACCAGACCGTCACTGGCAGTTGATCCATGGATATCGGGAGATGTCCGCAACCACCTGTACCAATCGCACAGAGAGTTCTCTGGCGGTGACCTGCCTGCTACCAATATTTGGCGCGGCCGAGACCACGGTATCCCAGGTTACATAAATTACATCGAATATTGTTTCAATTATAAGGTTCGCACCTGGAAGGATCTGTCTTTATTCATCCCGTACTATACATTGAACCAATTGCGTAAACTCTACAGGGTAGTGGAAAACATCGACCTCTTTACAGGCGGTATATCTGAGCGCCACTTTCCTGGTGCAGACACTGGACCAACATTTGCTTGCATCAATGGCATTCAATACTACCATCTCAAATTCGGAGACAGGTACTACTTTGAGCATGGTGGCCAAGCTGGCTCATTCAACCCAATCCAACTAGCGGAGATCAAGCGGACCACTCTGGCTAGATTTCTCTGTCGCACTGCATATCTGCCTGCTGTACCCCAGTACGCCTTCCTACAAGCATCCAACTACAACCCACTGGTGAATTGTAGCGTGCTTGGCGAGATCGATTACAACAGATTCTAGGCGGCGATAATGAGTCTGGTTTCTCATCGTCATCAACTGAAGGATCGCAGATTCTGCATAGAAATCTCTCAGATCGGAAGTGTGGGTATGTGCGAAACTGATCTAGTCGACTCATTGGGTGCAACGTAGCAACTTTCGTCGACGAGGATTATTATCTACAATCTTTTATTCTGAATAAACTGACGCAGTCCTCGTCGTTACCTGTCCTCCAATTAAATGGAAGTTGTTTGCAGATACGTGCAAAATAAGTTTAATTTGAATTCTACTGGATGACTAATTGTATGGAGCTTTACTTGTCCCTAGCATCAGATTTCGATTGCATCTATCCTTAGCTTCTCGGACTGTGTTCGAGGTTCGGGTTAAGTGGGGAGAGATAAATACGACTGTGTGCGGTCCATTCTCGATATGTAGAGCGAGACAAATCACTGGTAGACGACTACGGATCGATACCAAACTTGGAAATATCGCAGAAATAACTATCTTGAAACGTTTGTTCCATTGAGTATGATCTCAATTTGGGCAACCATGCTTTAACCTGGACCAAGCTGGCCATGTCGCGGTCGCGCCTCTTCCATGACACTTGCGGTTCTACCTAGATTTTGAACGGTTTCTCGAGCCTATGTTCATTTGCCTGGGCCCTGGGAGGGTTCTTGCTTCTTTTGTTTCATCCTGCTTCGCTTCTTTTCACGTTTCAGCCTCTTCTTCATGGTTCTCTCTTCGGCTTTTCTTTTGGACTCTTCCATCTTAGCCTTAAACTGTGCATCAAGCTCGTCAATTACTGCACTCTCCTCCATTTCTTTCAATCGAGTTAACTCTTTCCGTCTAAGGTGCCTATATACATGAAACTCACCTGATCCAGCTCCTGCGCTAGATCCCATCACGTTACGTACAAAATCTGGCGGCTCGTACTTTTTATGAATTGTCATACTTGTATCTGGCAATTCGATGATTTTCTCAGGATTTTCCATCAATTTCTCTATCCTACGGCGCTGACTTTCGTAGGTCAGCTCTTTGTCTTTCGCATGTTGGGCCATTCTTTGAAAATCAGATATCTAGAGGCTTTGAATCCCTGGTAGAGGACGCAACCTGGCCCAAGAGCGGCACAGTATTTAACAGTGAATTTCGCGTA
>Ga0209372_1000214_pt1 | contig 40545 bp, 38 predicted proteins | sample AgamicAtPe_FD_187170 | JGI IMG/M metagenome (GOLD analysis project Ga0209372, IMG submission 187170) | Agave microbial communities from Guanajuato, Mexico - At.P.e (SPAdes) (version 2) | ecosystem: Host-associated > Plants > Phyllosphere > Phylloplane/Leaf | place: Guanajuato, Mexico | collected... | reverse complement strand
GTCGTCGTCGTCATAAACGATTGTTCAGCTAAAACGATTCGGGAGCCGCACGACGGTGATGGCCTTCGTAAGCGGCGACATTCGGGCATAGTTAGCTAATCTGTTTGCAGGTGGATGATGGGATTTCATGGGCACAACTCGTGAGCTGGGATGAGAGTTTGGCATCGGCTAAGTGGCACCCCTTTGTCTCTATGCTGCCACTGGGCGGCGGGCCAGAGCAAAGGAGGAGCTCGAGACGCAAGCGCTACCGTAAGCCAGCGTTAGCTGCTCTAAACGACTCCAAGCTCTGCAGAGAGTCTGGCTGGCTGGTTGTTAGTGAGGAGGGAGGAGCAGATCTGCCTTGATGTTTAACGATGGCATTCATGGTTAACAAAAGGGCCGCCACACTCATGCGGTCGAGGCAAATACGCTCGCTTGGCCCAGAGAGCCAGTCGGCAGCGGCGGCCTGGAATTGGATTGAGATACATGGAAATTGCATTACGCGCACGCATGCCCCCGCCAGAATTGACCCATCCAGCGCCAGACAGATATGGCGCTTCTTCCCTCCCTCCCTTCCCACAAGAGAGCCGGCTAACGCGAAAGAGTGCGCGAATAAATTAGTCTACTGGCTGGCCCAAAGCTAATGAGAGAGGCCGAGCGAGAGGCGGAAGTGGATGTGGCTGTAAGCTTTGAAACGGGGGCAAAAATGGCTCCTCCTGGAGGCTGAGGGGCGCCAAGGGCAAGAGTGATGGCGCCAGGATGGGGCTGCACGTTTCGGCGGAACAAGCGACTGGCTAGCTGGTTAGATTTGGAGCCCCAGGAGTTGCAGTTGCAGCTGCAGCTGCAGCTTGGCCCACTTGCTGGCCGAGTGCTCAGGCTGGCCCACTAAAGCTGACTTTGGCGCATCCCGAACCTCGTTCGAGTGCACGACTTGCCGAGACGCCAAGTGGTTCCCGCTTCCAAGCCTCCCCTCCACTCGCTCGCCTCAAAACAACACGCGGCCCTCGACTTTTGGGCCCCAAACGTTGTCGCTTACAAGTCGCGCAAAGGCTATCAGTTGGATTATTTGTGTTTGATTCGTGGACTCCTGAGTACAACTAGCCTAGAGGAGTCACTTTGCGCTAATGCAGTTGTCTCTGGCCGCTTGCCTCGGCATGGCGTCGGCTCGGTTTGCGCCATCGGCGAGTTGAGGCCCCAGGAGCGGAGTCGTGTCTTGCATAACGATATCTGTGCAGCACAGGCGCTCCTGGCAAGCACTCGGCCTACACTGTGCTGCACTGTCGAGGCCGGCGCTTGCTTGAGCCAGGTTGGCGGCGCTCGCTTCTGAGCGCGAGTTGCATCGAGGTCACAAAGCTTTGGATTTGAGCCAGGCTGCTGGTGTCTCGTATGCGCGCTCGCACCTCCTCCAATCGGCCCCACTCGTCGCCCCTCTGTCGGCCATAAACTCAAACAGTCCGTCCGGCCGGCGACACTGGCAAGCTCCAGTGGCGCGCAGAGCAGCCCAAAGCTGGCTAATGTGTGCCAGGCTGGAAGCGGCGCAATCAAGTGTAGTGCCTCAAAGTGTCATCTGCATTCACCACCAACAGCCAGCTGGCCGCCCGACTAGCCGGCCGGCCTCGCGGTTGCCCGAGAGCGCCGCAACCGAGCACCACCACTTGCTGTCAGTTTTGGCCCACAAAGCTGCGAGCAAAGGCCCATTGCTCTGCTCGCTCTGCCGCCTCCTGCTTGCACTCGGCCACTGGGGCTCCTTTTGGGGCCGCGGAGGCAATTAGCTGGCAATGGAAATGGCGCCCAACTGCTCGGGTCCCTTTCGCGCTGTTTGTCGTCGCTTGCTCGCAGTTCAGCAGAGTGTTGGCTTCATAAATTGGCGCCAAAAGCAAGTTTAAGGCTCAAATTTGAGGAGGAGGCGAGAGAAAGCGTTCTAGTGGTTTATACGAAGGCCTGTTTTCACTCCATTCAATCAGAATAAATTCATGAGCTTGGAATAATTTTTCGTCCCTTTAAAACTTCAATTTGTCGAGCCTTTGCAATTTTCGGGCCCTTAAGCACGCAAATCGCTCCGATTGCCATTCCGAGCTAGCTGGCTGGCGAGGCTGTAGAGTTGCATGGCGAGAGTAGCGGCCTCTTGCGCAACGGAGACAGTGGGGAGGCTTTGGAGTTTTGGTTTGTGTTATCATGTGGCCGCCGAGTCGAGTGCGAGAACCCACCTGCTTGTTCCGCAAACATTGGCCCCCACTAAACTCGCGCCTGTCAACGCAGCCCGCCTTTGGTTGGCCAAACTTGCGCCCAAGACAAACTTGGCTGTTTAACTTGGAGCCTTTGTTCGAATTGTTTATCTTTATTGCTCGGCAACTCGGCCCGCAAGGAAGAGAAGGGGAGGAGGCAAACAGGCAAACCGAGCGCTGCACAGTCGGCAGCAAGTCTGCTCCATCGTCTAACCAAACACTACTCTCCTCCTCCTCTCTACTTATTGATTTTTCTCCCCTTTCAGAGCGGCCGCAAGAGTTCATGCAAGCCTAAGCGCGCCGAAACAGAACCCTCTTGTTCTGGCCACTGGACTAGGCGCGCTGGACTGGTTAGTCTAATGGCAAATTGGCTCCCTATTTGAGCCGAGCTGCTTGGCGCCAAAGGATCAGGGCCGAGTTCTTTTTGCGGCCGCCCACTTGGTGCCTGCCGATGTTGGCCAGCTGCCGGACAGATTGCGATCTGGAGCAGCCGATTGGTTTGCTTGCGCGCGTTAAGTGTTCGCTAAAAGCGTTTAAGCAAAACCGACTCACCTGGAACGCGCAAACTTTATCTTAATAAGCAATATGCCAAAGTGGTTGCCTTGGAGGCGGCCGCAAGTCCATCGGTTGTTTGTGCGCGCGGACTTGCTCTGGCCCCAGTGAAGCCTGTTGGCAGAGTTGAAAGTCGAATATTTGGATTGGCCACGAGCTCGGCTTGGATTGCGAGCGGAATCTGCGTCAATGGGCTATCTAAGTTTGTTTGTTGTTGTTGCTGTTGTCCTCGTGGGAAGCGCGAATAGCTTTGTGCTCTCCTCTCTCCACGCACTTGGTGTCCAATTCTCCAAACACCCGCCGACTTGGCCGAATGGCGTGCTCGCCCGCAATCATGGCCAACCGCCGCCCACCTCGAGTCCGTCACGGCCGGCAGATGGGCGCAGGTGTCCGATAGGATCAGCGCTGTCAAGTCGGGCGCCTGGCCGCCTGTGGGCGCCCCCACGGCCGGAGTGGCGCAACCTCGAGCTGGGCCCCAATCGGAGGGCCTGGCGCTCGCGTGCTCCACTTTTGTCTCCGCGCCGCCCGAGGGGCGTGGACAGCGCAACGCAAACCTCTCCGCCGCCGCCGCCGCCGCCGGTCTCTCTGCGTTCGGCAAGACCGACTGGTGTCTTGGCCAGCGCTCGCCCATCCTACGGGCGCCCACAAGCCGAGAGAAGTGCGGTGAGAGTGGCCAAGAGCTGGCGCTCCAGTCTCGCTCGCCCATAAAGTCTGGGATGATCAGGGAACGCGGATTGGACTCTTTGCGCAGCCAGCACAACCTGGCTAACAGACCCAGTTTGGCCAAACTCTGGCTAGCTCATCGGTCTGATCGTTCGAGTCAAGGCCACCGAGCGAGCGGCTTGCGTGTCTCCAAAACTAAATCCAAAACCAACCCTGACTCTGGCTCTCGGAACCAACCTTCGACGCGGCAAGCGGCTAAGAGGGGGGCTCCAGTCGGTGTGAGTGGTTACAGAATATCACGTTTTGCTAGCTCCAAACTCTTGCGCGCCAACCCCCAATTTCAAATTGGCTTCCGCTTACCTGGGCAAGATTACAAGGACAACGCGAGCGTCCAGCTGCAAGAGTAAGCGGAAATCAAAGCTCGCCCTTGCTGGCCAACCAAAACCCTCCAAGTCTTTGCTCAAGCGATTGGCCCTCCTGAGTTGCGAGCTACGGGAATGAATGGAGCTTGGTTTTGTCAGGGTTAGTTTGGCTGCCAACTGGAGGCGCAATGGACCAGCCTATGGAGTGCGAAAGTTTGATCTGCTTCTCAATGGACTATTTCAACTGTTTGATCTCGTTTAGTTCAATTCTTTGCGAACTAGAGTGGTTGGCCACTCAGGTGCACGCGAAACATGTAGACTCGATCGCGGGTCTATAGAGCACCAGCGAGCCACTGCAACTCTCGCGCTGAACCACTTCGGCCCTCCAACTTTCTAGCGAGTCGACTCAAGTCCAAGCAGCCACCAAAAGCTATCCAAATAGGTTCAGTTGCTTTCAAACTTTGGAGCCTTCAAAAATCAAGCGTCAACCGAGTCAACTAGTGGAGTTTCTTCGCAGCAAATTAGCGTCAACTATCAGAAACCATACCTTTGGTTGAACGGGCTGATTTATTGGCCCAATTTGCCTAAGCGGCAACTCGCGCGAACAAGCATCCAAAAGCGCAAACATGTTTGCAAAAATCAACCAACCCTTCTGTTTGCCCTTGGCGCGAGCGCTCCGTCTGGAATGAAGCCAGTTGATTTACTCGCTGGACCAATTTCGAGTATAAGGCTGGGAGGAAGAGCGCAATGCTAGACCCTCTCGCGTCCAGAGAGGATCTAGGCGGCGAGCTGACCGAGCGAGTTGGAGGTTGAATTTGGTCTGAAAAACAGGTGCGCTCGCGATGGAAGCGGGAGCGTTGAATTGAACGGCTCATTAGGCTGCATGTGGAGCGAGCAGTGACGAAAGGTTTGAATTTTCGAGTTTTGGTGAGCGGGAAGGAGGGTTGATTCTTGGAAGTGGCTTTGGACCTTTCCACTTGGGCCACTGGCGAGCGTTTGGTCATGACGGGCCGAGTTGCAACAATAGCCGCCACCACCGACGACAGCGCCAGCAGCGAGGGGAGGCTTCGAGCGCGGCACAAAGTGAGAGCCTTTGGAGCCGGTTAATTGTGCCCATCTGGCCGCGTCCAGTCTGGCTCAGTTTCAGCCCACTCGAGTAGCTGGCGGCAGAGTGGCGGGCAAAAGCGGAGGCAGTGTTGGCGAGCTTCCGGCGGCGAGGTGGGCGCTTCACAATTGGCTAGCGAAACGCGGCTCGCCGGAAGGCGTAAGGCGAGCCCCTGGAAGCCTCCACAAGTTGACCAAGCGGCCTGCTCGAGGCGAGAGAAGCAGATTTCGCGCTCGCTTCCGGCGCGAGCGTTGCAACTCATGAGGCTGGCGCGTGTTAGGGATACGAAAATCGGCAACGATGAGAGGGCCGCCGATGGCCAAGCGGGGCGAGTGGTTTGCATGCAAGCTCGTCAGCCGGCGCAACTCGCCTGATTGGCCCCATTTGCGAGCGAGAGGTGCGCACGTTTGCCTCTGGCCGCCAGGGGCATCCTTGCGCTGGCCAACATTTGCGCTCCGAGCCTCAAGGCATTGGTCGCCTGTGGCTTGCGACTCAGATGGGCTAACTGGCGCACAACCTGATTAGACTCGACAATAAAGCAGAAATTTGTAGCTCCTTTGTCTCTGCGTTGATGGCCAACTATGAGGAGGCTGCCGCTTTTAGTGGGCGGCCAAACTGAACGCGACGACTGCCAAGTTGAGAGGAGACAAATTTCGACTGAGTGAAAGGTAGACGTACAGAAACGTAACCATGCCACTGGGGGGCCAGCGAAGCGAGTTTCGCTCTCATTCTCACTTTCACTTCCAAGTCCAGCCTGGCCGAGCGCACCAAACCGAATCTATGGTTACAATCTCCAAATTTTGCCCCAGCTCGGAAACTCGAGCGCGGCTAGGCGCGCGCGCTGTATAGTGGCCTTCGTCGGCGGCCTAGGAGAGGAAGTTGGAGCCTGCTGCTCGCACTGGCCGGCCCTAATTGGCGGCTTCGGGTTGGCCAGCTGGCGACAGCCTCGGCTTCGGCTCCATTCGTCATCCTGCTGATGAGCGCGGCTCTGCTTGAGGTGCGTGCATGTGCGTGTGCGTGTGCGTGTGCGCGCGCGTGGCCAAGAGCGAGAGTCCACCTGTGCGTGTGCGTGCTCGTGCTCGGCGGAGGCGTCTTGGCGGCGGTGGTTGCCGGTTCGCGCCGCAGATGGCGCCACCAGCGGCGCGTCTTGCCACTCCAAACGCGAGGAGAGAGGAGGAAGCCTTTGGAGGAGGGAGCGAGACTTTGAGGGGGCAACAGCAACACTTGTTGTAGCTTGTCCGCCGCTCTTGCGCCACACTGGCTGTTAATTAATTCCGGCTCCGTCGGTTTGCGCGGCTCGCGCGCGAGAGGCCATTAACAGTCGGCGGCGGCCTAATGAGCGCGGCCGGCGAGGCTGCCGCTCGGCGCCTGGCGGGGGGAAGGAGCGTCGCCTGGCTACCTGGCCGGCCTTTGGGCGCCACTTGGCGGCCCCAAGGCTGGCGAGCTCCTTTAGTTGGAGTTGCGGGTGCGCGCGCGCGCGCGCCCGCCGGCCGCCACTCTCGCTCTCGGCTCAATCAGCGCGCGCGGCGGCATTATCAGTTTCACCTGCGCGCCGGCCAAGCAGCGAGGGGGAGGACGGACTTGAGCTGGCCGGTTTGCTGGCGCCGAAAGGGCGAGTCTAGCGAGAAAAAGGGCGGCTGGCTGGCTGCCTGCGCCAGCCGCCGCTCGTCTGCCCGCCTGCATGTGCGCTCAATGCATGCGACCCCGTCAGCGCGACGAGCAGCCGAGACAATGATAATGGCAAAGTCTCGCCATCTCTTGCCTGGCCTCGCCAATTGAGACGCCAATGGCGGCGGCGGCGGCGGCAATGGCATCTCTCGTGTAGTCGCGGCCACATGACCGGGAGCTGGGCTGGCGCACGCACCTTGCAAACGAGCCAGCGCGTCACCTCTCGCCAGCCCCTTTGTAGGCGCGAGCGAGCGAGCGAGCTAGCGCGCGAAGGCGCCGCAAGGAGGAAGGAGAAGATCATCGCCGGGCGAAGGGTTGCGCGGTGCAATCAAATGGCACAGGAAGAGGGAGCAGCTGCGAGCTTGCTGTGCTGGCCGCCAGCTTGGATGCATGCGAGCGGAGTGTCTGGCGCTCGCCGCGCCACCAACTGCGAGTTTGGGGCGCAAGCTCGCCCGCCGCCAGGGGCTAAATGCGCACAAGCGCCAGCGAGGCCGTCGCTTCACTCGTCTGCCGCTCGGGATTTGCGCGCTGTTGGCGGCCTACGAAGCGCCCAATGGACACCGAGAGCAGAGTAAGCAATGAAAGTCGCCATAAAACAGCAGGCAGAGTGAGAGAGAGAGAGAGGCGGGCGCCGAGCCTCGGTGGGCCTGATGTTGATCAGGCACACACACACTGTGGCGGCCAGCCGCACACACGCACCCGCTGGCTGGCTGAACACGCAGCGGCCAGGGTCTTTCCCCTGGCCGCTCGTCCGAGCTCGTTACCGCTCGCTCGGTCAGGGCGGCCAATGGGAAGGTTTTTGGAGAAAAGTGTGGCCGAGTTTGGGGCGAGCCAGCCCCAGTGGCGCTCGCTCAGAGGCAGGCGCGTGAGCTCGCTTGCCGCTGGCTCGCGCGGTGTGCATGTGTAGCTTGCGCTTTGGGGGCAAATTGTTGTTCTGTGTCCAAATTCACACAGCAAAGTGCAGCCAGCGGCGGCGGCGGCAGCAGCAGCTTCATTTGGGAGCGACGAGCCAGCGCAACAGCAATAGAGGAACAAAATGCTCCCTTCCACTTTCGCTGCCTGCGCGCCCGCTCGCTCTGCAGAGTGGCGGCGGCGGCGGCCCATTGCAAACCTCCTCGCTCTTGCCAACCATCGCCAGCTTGCGCAAGCCAACGCGCCATAGGCACACACACACACAACAAAACAGAGCGTAACACAATAATATCGGTGCAAAGATTAAAGAATACCAACAGTAGTAGTAGGGCAAAGCGGTTGCTTGGCTAAACCTGCTCCTCCTCCTCCTCCTGCTCCTCTAGTATTTCAACCCCAAGCTCATCCGTATTTCAACAATCACAACAAGCGGGCCAAGTGTCAGTGCGAAGGGCCAGCGCGCGCGAGAGGCGAGGGAAGGAGGCAGAGAGCGAGGGCCAGCCAGACGGAGGGCCAGCGAGCGGGGCGGAGAGAGAAGGCGAGCAGAGGGCGAGGGCTAGGAGGGAGCCGGGGAGATGGCCACCGACAGCCAGGCAGGGGCGCCGGCCGGCTCGGGTTCGGGTGTGGCGGCGGCGGCGGCGGCGGGCGGTAAGGCGGCTGGCCAGCAGGCCGCAAGCTCGGCCGCCAACAACACCCAGCCAAGCTCGACAAGCAACTCCAAAGTGGCGCCAGCGCCGCCCTCTCAGCAGCAGCAGCAACAACAACAACAACCACAGCAACAGCCGGCCCAAAGCTCCGGCAGCGGCGGCCAGCAACAGCAAGCGGCCGGATCCAGCTCTAGCACCACCGAGCGCGCGGTCAAGAGTGTCCCCTTTCCGCCCGCGAGGCGCCTCAACATGCAGGACGTGTTCGGAAGCGCCCGCAAGCCAGACTCAAACGTGCTGAAGGAGCATTTCAGTTTGGAGGGCAGACTCGAGGAGCAAGTGGCGCTAAGGATCATCAACGAGGGCGCCGCTTTGCTTAAGCAAGAGAAGACCATGATTGACATAACGGCACCAGTGACAGTTTGTGGCGACATTCACGGTCAGTTCTACGATCTAATCAAGCTCTTCGAGGTCGGCGGCTCGCCGGCAACAACCAAGTACCTATTCCTTGGCGATTACGTTGACCGTGGTTACTTCAGTATTGAATGCGTCTTATATTTGTGGGCCCTCAAAATTTGCTACCCACAAACATTGTTTCTATTGCGCGGGAATCACGAGTGCAGACATTTAACTGAATATTTCACATTCAAGACCGAATGTAAGATCAAGTACTCTGAGAGAATCTATGATGCCTGCATGGAAGCGTTTGATTGTTTACCTCTGGCCGCCATAATGAATGGCCAATTTTTATGCGTACATGGTGGTCTATCTCCAGAGATTCATACGCTAGATGATATTAAAAAATTAGATCGTTTCAAGGAACCGCCAGCATTTGGTCCAATGTGCGATTTATTATGGTCTGATCCGCTAGAAGATTTTGACAATGAAAAATCGAACACCGATCATTTTACACATAATTCAGTACGTGGTTGTTCATATTTTTATTCATATGCTGCATGTTGTGAATTTTTACAACAAAATAATTTGTTATCTATCATAAGGGCACATGAGGCCCAAGATGCCGGATATAGGATGTACAGAAAAGCTCGAGCGACTGGATTCCCATCATTAATAACGATATTCAGTGCACCAAATTATTTAGACGTTTATAATAACAAGGCGGCTGTGTTGAAATATGAAAACAATGTTATGAACATTAGGCAATTCAACTATTCAACTCATCCATATTGGTTACCAAATTTTATGGACGTATTCACGTGGAGTTTACCTTTTGTTGGCGAAAAAGTTACTGAAATGTTGGTAAATGTTCTAAATATTTGCTCCGACGATGAACTAGGTGATGGCGAAGAGATATTGGACGATGATGCAACTGCTGCTAGAAAAGAGATCATCAAGAATAAGATCCGTGCCATTGGTAAAATGGCAAGAGTATTTGCCGTTTTAAGAGAGGAAAGTGAATCAGTTTTACAGTTGAAAGGCCTAACTCCAACTGGAACATTACCCCTAGGTGCACTTTCAGGCGGTCGGGCAACTCTAAGAAATGCTTTAGCTGGCTTCTCGCCGCACCACAAAATATCAAGTTTTGAAGAGGCCAAGGGTCTCGACAAGATTAATGAGCGTATGCCGCCCAGACGAGGTGATAATTCCAGTCTTCATTAGAAAAACAACAAAGCTAGCGATTGAAACAGTGAACACAAGTTGATACAGTGTTAATGTCGTACTTGAGCCATTGAGCAACCTGCCGAACGTTCAAAGGGCCAACCATCATCGGTGAACGAGCAATGATAACCATGGTCATTGATTAGTGATCCGAGTCAAAAGTGTGTCATTTATATCGATCCAGAGAAATTGGAACAAATACAACGACTTTTCATGGATGGTTTCAATTCTACAATTATTGGATATTAGGTGTCAGCCACAAAGAGATTTGAAAGTAAGAGGCCTAGTGCTCAACGTAATGTCTCGATACACTTCATGAAAGTTAACATGGTTCTTTTGATGGCCTACACGCTCCTACAGGTTGCGTTGAACAGCTGATTCAGAGCAATCATTCCCCATCGATCTAATTGTTGCTATTCAGCATGTATACCACCACCATCAACAAGTCTCCATTGCCTTAGCCATTATCCTACCGTAAAATTGCAATATCACCAACACCAATCAAGATCCTCTCCCAGGAGAGGCTCACTGGGCGAAATCCTCCCTCTCTCTGGAATTAAGTATAGACATATTGGAAAATTGCAACGCAACTATAATTGGGCAACACCGAGGGGAGTTCTGTAACCATCTAAACGGTAATTTTACCGAGCTGATTCGTCGATCTAGTCATCGAAGCTGGTTGTTACTCCATGGCTCTCGAAGCTGGTCAATCAAAGATGGTTAACCACATGACAGGGCCGAAGCAAATCTATACCTAAGACAATGAATTTCATGAACATGCGAGGCTACTTCACGATTCACTGATGTTGAATTCATGCCCACCCAATGCGCAATATCTCGCCTTCTTCGTGATGAAAATTGGAAATTTCTCATAATAACGATTTACTCTCGTGTCGAGCATTTGGCTGCCTTAAAGAATCACAAATTTGTGATGGCTGAGAGAGGTATAATCGTAGTTTGATATCAGCAAAGAGATTGGCCGCCAGGCTCAAGTTTGCTCGATTTCAAGGAACAAAAGTTGTAACAAATGAGAAGGTTGAGAAGAGCGAGAGGAGGAAGAGTAAAAGTGCAGATATTATCTAACCAAGAGCTCAGAAGAGCCTACCTTCTCACCTACAGCAAATACAATAAATTTTGGGATCCGGGCTAGACAAAATGGCGCCAGATCCCTATGCACCAGTGATTAAACTATACAAATTTAAGAGGATTTCATTCTGTGATTAATATTAGTTTGGATATCAGAGAAATTGCTAGGCAAGTTCTCTAGTCAAGTGTTGACGAACTTCAAGTGATTGCTGAGTTTTGCGACATTTGGAGTTGAGATTGCTATCAAGTCTCTGGAACGATCTTTCGGCATCCAGTAAGCGCACAAAGCTAGCTAACTTGCACTAAGACCTCCAACTGAATCTCAACTCTGAGAGCGAACTCTTACGTCCCATTTTATTTATTTTCAAGGCTCCCTTGGATCAATCTTGGCCAAAAGCGCCAGTAAAGATCCTTGCGGAAGGCTAGTGTTCAGCTAGCGCTCTGGTTGCGGTGTCGCTAGGCGCGCCTCTTTCTAACCTCAAACAGTCATGTCAGCCTTTGGAGGAGGGGGGGGGCGTTTTGACCCGAGTAAGGCAACTGGAGGTAGTTTAGCTTAGTGCATACTGGGCCATGGAGCTGACTCATCAATTAGTTTGTTACTCCTCCCGCGAGTTAGAACCTCGAGCTTGTCGCAATATGTCGGCCGCTCCTGAAGTCACTCGATTGGTTCTAGGCTGCTCGTTTCCATGGTATGAGCTCGCATTAGCGCTAGAGTTCCCGTCTATCGGCACCAAGAGTTACACTTTTCGAGAACTACAATCGGCTTGCGGGGCCTTTTCCTGTATCTTGTTAATTTTCTGCCGGTTGTTTATGTATGAGCTGGGCCCATTAACTGCGCCAAACATCTCCCGCTTCTAGAAAAGGCAACAACTTAAGCCTCATCCAACTTCACTTGGGCAGCTTGAACTTGATCAGTTGACTTGTTTATCTTGGATCTTTGGTCTGAGCTAGAACCAACTTTGTGCAATTGATTCGCCTCCGTCGACTAGTAAATCAGATCATCCAAGCGGAATCTTGAGAGTCTGAGCAGTTTGTCGATTGACTCAAACCTCCTTGATTGTCGAAAGTTGAATCCGGTCACTCGCATAGTTGGTCATACAGTTTCAAATTGAATCCAAGAGACGAGTAGATAGCAAACATGTCGCACGCAACAGCCAAGATTACCCGCCAATCGACTGGGCCGGAAATGTCAGACTACTTAGACAGCGAGATCTACAACCTATGCGATGCTATTAGGGACAATGGAACACCACTCAAATCGGGAGGCATTGCAACCATAAAGTTCATCGAGCTATTCAAGGTAAGTTGATGTTGGCAGCAATCTGACCATTTAGGTTGTTGATGTTGTTGTTCTTGTTGTGTGCATGGATTCTATTCAGTTGAGAGACGAAATTCTAACCCTCAACGGTTTATAGATCCACACGAACGTTTCGAACAGGATGCTGAATGTGCTGATCAAGGCGCGCAAAAATGGCTACGTAGAATTCAAGGGCGAGTTGCTGCTCCAAGGCAAGGACGACGATGAGCCCATAACGCTCCTCAAGATGCCCCCACAAGCTGTCCAGATAACAAAGACCCAGATGATCAGAAAGTAGAGGCGCCAAACAGAGCGATCAAAGAGTCTATTGAACGAGCGCAACTGAAGTGATTTCGATATTTGTATGTGTATGTATATTTATATCTGGTTTTGTTGGTGTGCGTTCGCCAGAAGTCCGTCAGCATCGAGCGGCCTGGATCAACTGTGCACTTAGAAGGTCTTGCTTGATTAAACCCTCTGCCCAAGGCTCGAGTCCTTGTTGGTAGAAAGCGCACTGGTCTTGTTGTTGCAATCGAAGGTTGTTTGCAGAATTCAATTGGTTGTCTGGGTTCCAGATGGCTCCGTTTGCGGCTTGATCGCCGAGAGGCCCAGTCGAATGGCATTGCTGGCGCAGTTGGCCGCTACTGAGCTCAATGTTCTGAACTGTTTTCATGCAGTACCTATACCTCTGCATGACGAGATCGTATATTCTGCTAATGCGGTTTTGTTGGTACTTTCTGGCAGATAGGTTGAGATTCTGAGCGTCGTTTGTGAGCCTCTCCGCGTACGAGGGGTGCAGATTTGCCTGGTTCACCGCTCTAAACTCGGCCTTCTCCAACAATCCCGAGAAGAATGCCTCGCGCCTGTACGAGACTCCTGCACGACTTGGCGACAGACCATCCCCTGACCGCTCAACCGAATACTCGTCAGGCTCAACTCTCAACCTATCAAACCTATCCGAGCGAACCCTCGATTCTGGCGCATTCAAGTCAGGAACTGTGAAATACTTGTATCGATCCAGGTTGATGTCGTCGGTGTAACTTCGGCGCGGGTCGAGCACGTCGATGGTGCTCAGTGAGCTGGCCATCTTAAGCTTCAAGCTCCTGTACAAGGTTAAACCTCTGGTGCAACTATGACGTCTGATTTGGTCAATATTGTGCTTGAAGATCTCGAACCGCTGGTTGAAGTTATCCAGGTTTGAATGATGTTTGTTGAAATGAACCGAATAGTAGTAGTAGAGCTCGAGGGCCGCAAGCTCTCTCGCTTGATCCTGATCTTGGTTTCCTCGTTGGCCTTCGGGTTCATTGAGCTGCTGGCACATAAAGTTGTTAGAGCCAAGATATTGAATGGTCGCATTGGTTGAGCTTAAGGAGGCTAAATTTTCCTCAGTGAGACAACAAATTTTGAATAGTGTTAGCTTGATCTCGTACCAACTCATGTCGGCTAGACGGAGCATTGCAACAAGCTGGCCCTCGTCCAATTGCCAGCCCTCCTTTATGAACCAAGCCTTGAATCGGCCATAATTTTGCTTGAACTGTTCGTACCTAAGCTGGCGCTCGTTTGATAGGTCAGATTCGCTCAGCTCCTGATAGCTTTGAAAGCGGGCGTTGCGAACCAGGTTTGCACGATCGAGAGCGTACGGTTTGTTAAAGAAGCGGGAAATCTGCCTGAACATGGAGTAGTGTTCATTCTCATTGATATCGTTAACAACAACAGAGCCAATTGGTAGACCAACATCACTTATGAGCTCGTCGACAACCCTTTTAGCCAATTCAAGCGACTCCCTAGTTTGTCTCCTATCAGTTGTATCTTGTTGCGCTGATTTCCGCTGAACCATCCGTCTGAGCTCCAACTCGCTTGCAATTTCGCCCTTGAACTTTTCGTCCAGCATTCTTATCGGAAAGTTTGCATCAATGAACTCGGCCGACTCCTTGCTATTTTCAAGCAAACTAAAGTCGTTGGTCAAGAAGGCAACAAATTCTGCATCAGTGAGATCGCTGAACTGAGTATGCTTGAAGCGGCCATCCAGTACCTGATCCTCTTGGGCGCGTAGCTTCTCGCTTCGACCTAGGGCGCCCGAGTCGGGCTGGTGGGCGCGGAGCCAATCTGGCTGGACGGTTGCCTCCTGCCATCTCTTGTCGTCGTTGAGCAGGTTAACCAGAGTCCAGCGTTGACGAAATATTGCCAAGCGCCTGTTTCGCTCCAAGCGGCTTGAGAACTTTCTATTCAAGAGTTTGTTGAACTTTTCGTGATCCTGGTGAGCTTTTAGATTGTCGCCGGTGCGATTTATGGCGGGCATGTTGTATTTTAGGTCCTTGAAATAGGAGGGATAAGCGTAGGTTATGAGCGCTAGCTTTGAGTTGAAATCTGGTTGCAACGCTTGGCGCCTGTTGTAAGCATAAGCGGCAAGCTTCTTCAGGTAGAGAGGCCACTGGAACAGTTGGTTCATCTTTTCGTCGCCCTTAAATCTGTCGTACAGTCTTATGAGGAGGATGTTTGCAAGTTGCTCAAAACCGTCCTCATTCAAGAGGGGCAAGTACTCGCTATTGTCCAGCGCAACCTTGTAAGCGAGCGCGGGTTCGTTCTTGTCCAGGAGGTAAAAGATGTCAAACATTATGTACTTAATCAGGCCCAGCTCGCAATCGGTAATATCCGCGTACCAGGGAGCAACATTCTGCGCGCCGGTGGGCAGGATAAAGTGATAATTCCCAATCTCTGGCTTTAGCTCATAGTTTGTTTGGTTGAGGATCTCGTTTTGGATTATCCTGTTGAGCATTATGGTTCTTTTGAGTGTTGTTACAAACAAGTTCAGTCGCTCCAGCTTGTCCGCGCTGTCGCCCCTGAATGTTCGGTTGTATTGGGTGAGGAAGTTCTCGAATAGTGTTCGCGAGGGGTCGACGCACTGGAATAGGTCCACCTGTTGCTGCGAGTCCTCGATGAGGGGCCGTCCATTGAAGAGTTGCGAGGCAAAGCGGGCGGCGCCAAGTTGGACGGGCGAGGCTAGCGCTGATTCGCGCTCTAGCTCGCTGGCCGAGCGTCCGAGGAGCCAGGCGGGCGCATTGTTGGCCCTCGCGGGCGGCCAAGCGGTCAAAGCGAGTGCGAGCGCGAACGCTACCGCAAACAGGTGAGCCACTTCCATCCTGTTGTTGTTTCTCTTGAATTTGGTTGCGCTCCTCAATGGACTTTGTTCACTAAATATGGCCAACTATGGCTTGTTTTGCGAAATCAATCAGTTACAATGGCGGCCAAGCTCGAGCTCTCTGACGCAGACAAAGAGTCTCGCAGCGAGAGCGCTCAATGCGAGAGCTTCGACAGTCATCCAAGGAGCTGAAGGGTTGAGAGAGGAAGCGGGCGCTTGTTGGCAATGAGCTGGGCGGAGCTGGATAGAATCGTGATTGTCGCCGCCGCCGCCGCCGCCGCTGCCTCTATCACCGTCAACAACAACACTCAGAGACTTGCGACTGCATAGGTATTGGCGCCGACAAAGTGCGAGCAATTAAGCATATTTACTCCCCTCACGTTTGGCGCCTAAAAGTCTGAACAGCGAGGAGATGCCAACTGGAGGCTTGGCTCTGGCCGACAGATTCAAGGTTGCAGGCTTGCAATTAGGGAGTCAGTTTGGATCATGGCTCGTTTCGGTGGGTTAGTTTGGAGGGAGTTAGTGTTGCGTTTGGAGGTGAGAATCTGGCAATTGGTTGCGAAACGCGAGCTCAAAAGGAGGCTTCGCAAATTAGTCAATCACGACCTAGTTGGTCGCCAAACTCTTGGCTGCCGGCTAGAGTTTGGCCAGCTGCGTCAGGCCAGCTGGGTTTGCGCGGCCAGACTCGAGATGGCGCGCTCGTCGGCGAGGCAACAAGCGCGCGCGCGCCCAGCCAGCTATAGGCTGGCCCCTCGTCCAACAGGCCTCGCAGGTGAGCGGAACAAGCGGGCGCCTAGCTCTGCTGCCCTCGCTTAGTTCGCCGAGTGGATGTCGAGCCAAGCCTGTGTTGGCTGACCCACTGGCGACTGAGTCAGAGTGGCGCCCTCGCAAGACTCAAACCCCCCCCCCCGCACTGAGCTCGGTTGGCTTAGCTCGGTGGGCTCCTCTCGCGCGGCCAGAGTTCAATTGAGGCCCTAATAGGAACGAGGTCCCAGGACAAAAGTCTGCCCTCGAGCTGGGGCTGCGAGCTCAGCCATGAGGCCTCCCTAAAATGGCTCGTTTCAGTGCCAGAATTAGGTTGCCCGTCCCTCTCGCGCGAGCTCCTTTTTGCGCTCGCAGTGCCACCAACGTTAGCTCGCCAAAGTTGACTATTAGCCATCTCGAGCCTCTCTCTGCCCAGATCGCTTGGCTGCCAAACTCTTGGCTCGCAGCTCTCGCTTTCGGGATGGCCTTTTAACGAAAAGTGCAATCTGCAGATTATCACTCATCTCGGCCGGCCGGGTGCCCGCCAGTCGTTGGACGGAATCACGAGCGCCGAGCGCAGTTCTAGTGAAGCCCAGGAACTCGGCCCCCGCTCGAAAGCGCCGGCCGCCGCAGACTGGCAGGAGGGCGGGCGGGCTGAGTTCTGGCTCACATCCACTCGGCCATCTTGGCAGCAGAAACAGCAAGTGCAACTGCAGAGGCGGCGCTGTTAGCACTGGCGTGCGAGCCGCCGCCGCCGCCGATAGAAAACATCTGCTCTGAGAGGCGGCCGAGACAAGACTGGCCGGGCGGATCTTCCCTGGAATCGCGCTGCTCATTACATTATCCTTTCCCATTGGCCCATTTAAAAACTGTGGCTCTCGGCGCCGCTTTGCAGCGCCCGACTTGGAGGCTGCTTGGCTCGTGAGTTCACAAGCAGCACTGGCAACTGTTGGGCCGGCCGCTTGTAGAGTCTGGGGACCGGGGACATCGGCGCGCTGAGAGGCAGGCGAGAAAGAGAGAGAGAGCGATAGAGATGCTAGTTGCTGCTACAAATTGTCAACATTTGCACTGAACTCGCCAGCGGAATTGGCAATTTTTGCAACGGCCAGAAGCTCGTCCGCTAGCCGGCCGGCCAGACCCAAAGGGCGTGTGCGCCAAAAGCAAGCTTTGCCCAATCAGCCTTTGTCAAGAGAGCTCGCTCGCCTGTTTGGCTTGTCAACAATAGAGACAGAGTGAGAGCGAGTTTGAGGACAGTGTTTTGCGCGCGCGTCAGAGTCCAATCGGTGCTGTAGATTGGCGATTGAACGATTTGTCTGAATCGGCACGATCCAATACGCCTTTGCCCAACAAGCTAGCCTCGCACTTGCTCGGCCTAACCAGCTTGGGCATGAACATGAGCCAGAAGTAGAGGGTGCCCAGTGAGAGCAGGATTGGAGAGAGATAGAACAGCATGGGCCTTGCAAAGGCTAAACAAGAGTCACAGGCCGAGAACAGAATAAGAGAGTACCTGAATATCAAATCAAACAGGCACAGAGGGGGCTCAAGAAGCAGAGGCATTAACCATGTGGCTAACTGTTGCAGCGGCCAGAATCGGCGGCCAGCCAGAGGGATGAGGTTGTTGAAGAATTCACTAGCACTGCTAATATTAACACTAATCACAAGCAACCAACTAGACGACCTCAATAGTGCGACCACATTTCACCTGACCATCGGCGCCTTCGCCTTCAACATCGACACCCAATCTGCCGTCGTGCACCAAGGTCCAGCCGGCTCCTACTTCGGCTACTCGGTTGCCCAGCACAAGGACCGCGGGGTGAGCTGGCTCCTCGTCGGCGCCCCAAAGGCTCAAACGGACCAGCCAAACACGCGCGAGGCTGGCGCTGTCTATCGCTGCTCGCCAACTAACGCAAAGGCCTGCCAGCAGATCCCATTCGACCCAACCGGCTCGAGCGTGCTCCAGCTGAGGGGCGAGGTGAACCAGTCTGATGACAAGTCGCACCAGTGGTTTGGTGCCTCGCTGCAGAGCGCAAACGAAAATGGCAGCATTGTTGCCTGCGCGCCTCGTTACGTCTACTACTCTACCAACCTGAAACGCCGGGATCCAGTCGGCACCTGTTGGGTATCGCGCGGCTCATTCAGCGGCTTCCTCGAGTATTCGCCCTGCCGGCTCAACGGTGAGTGAGCAAACCCGAGGCAACCACAAAGCTCTCTTGCTACAAACCCGCTAACCTCGCTACCTCGCGCACCAATCGCCCTCCAGACCAATGGGGCCACCATCACCTGGGCTCCTGTCAAGCCGGATTCTCGAGCGCCATCACGAGGGTAAGTCATGCGCCTTCCATGGACAGGGAGGGAGAGATAGGGTGTAAAAGTTTTTCCCGCCAACTAAACCGCCTGCTAAATTTCTTTCCGCCCTCCAACCAAACAACCAACGCACCTGCACCTGCGCTAAAAACGAAACACCTGCCCCACTGGACGAGAACAGGATGGAAGTCGCCTGTTCATGGGCGCGCCTGGCTCGCATGTTTGGCAAGGCCAAGTGTTCGCACACAATCTCAAAACTGACCTGACCAACTCGACAAGCTCCGTGAATCCGCACTCTGAGGATGACTCCTATCTTGGCTACTCGCTAGCCCTTGGCCGCTTCTCCAGCAACTCTGCGGCTTCCACTTATTCCTCTGACACCGACGTTGCCATTGGAATACCGCGCGGCGCCGATTTAGCTGGCAAGGTGATGATTGTTAGCCGCGAGATGCGAACAATTCGAAATATAACAGGCGAACAGATGGGCGCCTACTTTGGCTACTCCATTGCAACGGCCGACTTGAATGGCGACGGCCTCGACGATCTCGTCATTGGCGCGCCTCTCTACTACAACCAGACAACCTCGCACAAGGAGCCCCACTTTGAGCGGGGCCGCGTCTACGTTGCCCTACAAAACATCCGCCACGAATTCAACATTGCAAACCGCATTGATGGGCACAAAAATAGGGCAAGATTTGGGACAGCGATCGCAAATTGCGGGGACTTGAACCGCGACGGCTTCCAGGATGTGGCCGTGGGCGCTCCTTACGATGGACCCAACTACAGGGGCGCCGTTTATATCTTCATGGGCCGCAAGTCAGGCCTTGCAGAGGACTGGGACCAGGTGATCTACGCTGAAAGCATTCGCGGCGAGGATAACGCGCTCCGCTCGTTTGGCTTCTCGCTCTCTGGAGGCCTAGATTTGGATGGCAACTCGTATCCAGACTTGTTGGTTGGCGATTATTCTGCCGACCGGGCTGTTTTGTTGAAAACAAGACCAGTGGTTAATGTGACCACCTCGCTCACCTTTCAACCAGAAAACTTTAACCTGGACGACAAAACTTGCCTCCTACCCAATAGCAGCACCAGCGTTTCATGCATAACCGCCCAATATTGTATAAAATATAACGGCCTCAACGTGGACAATCGGCTCGGGTTTGTATTTGATTTCAAGCTGGACACCGAGAACAAGGGCGCGCCGAGGTTGTTTTTCCTGAGTAACGAGGGCAAGAACGAGGATAGGAACAGCACAATGCTCTCAAAGGACGTCAACCAGTGCAGATCGTTCAAAGCTTACATAATCAGACAGGTGCGCGATAAATTGACACCATTGAAGGTGGAAATCGATTACAATTTGGCGGATTACGCAGGCGAAACCTACGATTTTGTGACATCGCAACCAAAATTGAGGCCTGTTTTGAATCGATCTGTGCCAAACAAAATGAGCAAGGTTGCAACTATACAGAAAAATTGCGGAAACGACAACGTTTGTATACCTGACCTCAAGTTGACAGTCAACCCAAACATTGACCGGTACACAATTGGAAGCAACGAGAAGCTGATCTTGGATGTGACCGTCAAGAATTATGGAGAGGACGCGTACGAATCAATGTTCTATCTGACGATGCCAATGACAATCAATTTCAATACAATCAACAAAACGCGCGGCGATTATCCTGCCTGTTATGGTGCAAAACCAGATCAAACTGGCGTTAATGTACTCACCTGTGATCTCGGAAATCCTCAAGTTCGAAATGATGTGGTCAAGTTTTCAGTGATCACAGAGCCAGCTAAGGGCGTGTTCACGGTACCAGATTTCACTTTTGTTGCCACAGTGAACAGCACAAACCCGGAACTGGATGACAGGCATCGTGAAGACAATCATGTTGCAATTGGGATACCAATACATGTAGAAGTCAATTTAGTTTTGAGCGGAAACTCGAACCCACCACTGGTGGCGCATAATTCATCAAAGGATTCAGTCAAGATGAAATTAACCGAAGCCGACATCGGACCAGAGGTTTACCATGTCTATCAGCTTCAAAATAGAGGCCCTAGCACAATTAATGACATTGCAGTTACAATCTTGTGGCCAACAAAGACCAAGGAAGGCAATTACCTCCTATACCTGGTTGACGAGCCACAAACGAGTGATAAAGTCCGCTGCAAGCCGGCGCCAGACGACGCGATTAACCCCTTGAATCTCAAGTATCTACGCGGCAACTCAATTAATAGTTCGCCCACCACTACTAACAATATCGGCAACAGTAACTCGCCAACAAATGCAAGAAACAAACGTCAAACCACAACCGCTAGTCAGCAACAACAAATTGATTCACCCACTACCACAGTTGATAATTCAATCCTACAACAGCTAAATCTGCTCACCTGTGGACCAACCCAATGCACTAGGTTCGAGTGTAATGTTTTCGATTTAGGTCACAACGAGATCGCTACTATAAAGATAAGGTCGCGCTTGTTTGAGGAAACTCTGAATTATTTATCATTACAAGAGTTCGACATTTCATCAAAACTAGTCGCGCAAGTGAAATCACTGCCCTACAATGTAAGCTCGCAATCGATGCCGCCCTACGTTTACAAGGTAGAAACTCAAGTCCATACAACTGGCTTGGCAGTCCAAGATCTCCTTCCCTGGTGGCTTATTGTTTTGGCCATCCTATTGGGCACAGTTCTGTTCGTTTTATTAGCTTGTTTTCTCAAATACGTGAGTACACCAATCTAATAAGCTGCTCGCCGATCGCTACTAGCCAAACCAATCACCTTGATTAACACAGACTTTTCTAACCCATCCACCACGTCCAACGTGACAGCTGGGCTTTTTTGCAAGAAAACGACCCCCAAAGGGTCCTGAACGAGAGCCTCTCACGCCCACACTCTGGAACGATTACCAATACACACCTGGCGACACCGCGCTCTAGTCTGTTCCGACAAGTTCGATGCTGATTTTAACTAAAAGTTTACAGTTTAATCTTGATTTTTACATGAAATCGTCATCTAGGTTAGTTTTGATTTCCTTGTTGGATGTCATTTTCTCCGACTTCATGACAGTCTCGTAACTTTGTAACCTCCTGTGCTCTTCCTTCCTCTTTTGTTCCTCCTTCTCTCTCTGTTTCTGCTCTTTCATAGATAATCGCTGTTTGGCCCTCTCCTTGCTATCTCTCTCCTCCCGTTGCGCCCTCAGATCCACCTTGTCTATGATCACTTTAGTCTTCTCTAGCCTATTAATGATTGCGTTGATTCTTTTCTCTACTTTGACCTTTCTAACCTCCTTATCGTTGTGGAAGGACACCTGACCCTCGACCATGGCCGCAGTTTTCTTTAAATTTGACCAGGGAGTGTACACGATCTCTATATCGTTCATTTTGTTTCCTTGTATACTATTGGCTTTTACAAGTTGACAACAGTCGTCCAGTAGACTGCTCGGAATGTTGTCAATAGAATCACCCTCCTTCAGTCTAAGATAAACGTGAGCCGAGGAGAGCTCGCTAACGTGGAACCAAACATCCTCCGGCCAGCCCCACTTGATGAGATCCTCGTTCTCAAATTTGTCCTTGCCCATAAAAATGTTTGCCTCGGGCTGGACAACGTTGGATTTGAAATATAGAACCATGGTTGCTCAATTTGGGTTAGCACTTGATAAATAAAAAGGAAAATTATCCATGTTGGATTGCGATCGTTTTTGGCCCCCCGAAGTGGTTCAGTTCTTATGCTCCACACTTCACTTTTTTTCGAGTTCAGCCGATACGCGAACCCGTAACAAGAATAAATATTACGGAACTCTAGTAGTCTCTAGGTCAAAGCAAATGGGTTCCGATAGATGGAAACAGGACGTATTCGAATTGTATCTCATTCCACAGATAGCACTTGGCCTTTTAGTGTCAGGAATTTGCAAGATTTACAACACTAGACTCTCAATTCCGAGCATTCGAAATGCTTGAGCTCAAAAAACCCGGTTCAACCTGAGGCACTAGCTGGTTCTTCTTATAATTCTTTGTTGAGCGGGTGAGGACCTGACTGTAATTAGTCGACAATGTGGGACTCAGTTTGTGGAATGTCTCACATCGCGGAGGATCTTGTTTTCCAAGGGAATGGGACGTCGAATCTTGGCTCAGCTGATGAGGCAGACTTCAAACAATCGATGGTTACGGACCATGTCAATACAATCTATATTCGAGATGATACATGAATCAGGGACAGATTTCCTTAAATCTCTCCATGGAAAAATGAAGCCTCTGATGAGCAGATAGCAGCATTCAATGTTAGCTCAAATGCCATTCACTAAGATATGCTGGATACGTTTAACCTTCCTCCAAAAAGCTTTCACCATAAGATCAATCCACAAGGTGCTCAACAGGCTTCGGTGATGTACTTTGCAGAGAGTCAGTGTTGCATCCGCCCATTATGCCGACAATGGGGAGGTCAATATTTGGCAATTTAATCAAGAGCGCAGCGGTCAACCACCCTTTTCCATCTAGCTACGGGCGTGATAAGTCGTCACAGATGCTTCAACATCAATCTATGCAATCTCAACCGGATCCTTACGCGTGAATGGCGCCAGCAACCCGGGATCCGTACTCGTGAGGGCCTGCGCAACATGCTGCCGTTTCGGGTTACAACGGAATGATCGCGGTTTGGTCGATCAACAAGTGAGCCAACCAACTCTGGTCTACAATCCTGTGTTGCAATAGCCAGACAGCCAGCTCCATTGGCAGCCGGCCCAACTCACAGGATGGTCCGAAGTTTGCAAGCTCACCTAGCAGCGGCCAAGCTCAGTTATGGGAAAACGTGCTTCAAAGTCATGTGCATAGGAGGACAGAGCAAAAGCGGGATCCACTGACAGAGGCCATTTGCGCCGACACGCCTTTTGCCCTTTGAAGTGTGCCCACAGTTGTTGCCAGGCTCGAGCCTCGGGTTGGAATGCCGGCATGCCAAATGTGGCCGCCTGCCGGTCAAATGTCAAATCTGGGCCAATCATGTCAGCGTTGAGTGACACTGAAATGCAAAGAGAAATTGGCATTACGAACCCGTTACAAAGGCTCAAACTGTGCTAGACGATGGCGCTAATGGTGGCGCCAACCTCCGCTGCCACGAAAGAGGCTCGATTTGTTCGCCCACCGATCGAGCCCAACGAATGGCCAAATGAGCGGATTGGCAACAAGATGCATCCATTGCTGGATTCGTCTCAGGATCAGCTGCCCTTCATGGAGTGATCAGTCAGCGCTAACATGTCTGTTGGAGCACCTGAACAAGCGGCACTCGCACGTTCACCTGGAGTTGACTGCTTCCTCTATTTGGACTAGTCTGCGTAAGGGAATCGTCTAGTTGAGGCGTATCGAGTAGGATCAGCAACTCTCGAACGAGCTTAGGATGGAGAGCGTTCATGTGATAAGTTTGATTAAGTGAGCGGCCAATAAAATGGGCCAACTCGGTTTTTGTTGCAACATTTTTCGAACAATCTCCCAAAGAGCGGCATCCGCTGTGATCCTACCTTAAGGCTCCCTCCAAGTGACCATAGCTCTTGGCGCTGAAACCTGGGTTGCGCCTTCGGTGAGCCCGTGCGTTTGGCCGTTCAGGGGGTTGGCCAGCCCGGCGAGAGCAAAAGTCCTGCCTGTCGAGCGAGCAGGAACGAGCGCTCGCTGCGGCAGCGGCAGCAGCAACAGCTGCGGCGCACTGCCCGCCCGGAACTGGCGGGCCGCCGGGCGGAAGTAGTGCGGCCGAGCGGCAGTTGGCAGCGGATTGTGAGGCGCCTGTGAGACTGGCGGCGGCGCGACAACGGCCAGAGTCGGACAGTCGCCACTATTGATGTTGTTATTGTTTTTTAATTTTTTCGCCCCGAACGAGTGATGGCGCCACCGTGTTTGGTTTCTGGCGAGCTTTGCACTTTGTTGTTTGATAATGGAGCATGAGTTTGACATGCGCGATTTGCACGCTGAACGGCGGCGCCAGCCTAATGATATTGGCGGGCGCGAACGGCGCACGAGCGGCCGCCGCTTTCCATGTGGGCGACCGGCCGAGGCTGAGGCTGAGGCTGGCGGTGGAGGTGGAGCCGGCCGAGTGGAGCGCTCGGCTCGTTCGCAGCGCAGCGCCGCGTTCGCCGGCCGAGGGGGCGGCAGAGTTGCGCAATGGCCACTCCTGCGCCAGCCGCTCGGGGCCGAGAGCAGGGAAGAGCCCTGCGGCCGGTCTGGGGGGGGGGCGAAGTCCGAGTGCTGCGGCGCTCGCTCGGCGCCGTCCTCGCGTCGGCCAGAGCCTACAGAGTATCCATTTGCGCAAAGTGAGCGCTGCGAGCGAGTTGGTTGTGAGGCAACTGGCCCTTGGGCGTGCAGAGTCGAGCGCAGGCGAGCTGGCGACACATAGGGAATATTGCGCACTGTTTTCCTCGCGCTCTCTCGCCCGCTCAAAGGGAGCCTTCCAGGCTGCTCGGCCCCTCTCGCGCTTGCAGAGGAGTTTGCAGTGGAGGGCATGAGTTTGGCATGAGTCGGTCGCGTCATTATTGCGAGCGTCATTATTGTTGTTGCTCAGCAAGCGGCGCCCAGAGAGTAGGGATCCATTTTGAGGCTGCAAGAGCCGGGCTCACTGGGCGAGCGACACAGAGAGGAGACGTTGCTTCAAAATCCCTCTCCCTTCCTTTCTGTCCTGTTCCGCTCTACTCTGCACTGGCGAGCTAGTTGCGGCTCAGGCGAGCCCAAGCAATGGGACGAGCGCGATGAAATGAACGCCACTTTGCGAGACAAAATTTGCAAGATCGAAGAGGGCAAAACAAATGGACAAGCAAGCAGCCGAGCGCCAATGGAAGAGTTCAAGGTGTTCAAGGCAATCTCAAATTGAAAGAGAAGAGAGTCGAAGACACTAGAAGCCGGCAAGCAATAGATTGAGAGAGAGAGAGAGTTGGGCGCTGCTTAGCGAGAGAATGGGCCAAGCGAGCCAGCACTCGCTCCTCCTGTGCGCCTGTCTCTGCAGTCTCGCCTGGCTCGCCTGTCTCGCGCTCCCCTCTTGCGGCCAGCTCGTCCTGGCGCCCAGCTGGCAACCGGCGCCAGTCTGGTCAAGCCTCTGGCTGGACGAGGCCTCCTCGGGCGGCCCGCTCGCCGCAGCTTGGCGCCAGCGGAGGGGCCGGGCGGGCCGAGCGCGCTCGCTGGGCGCCAGGCGCGCTGGCCCGAGCTCGGCGGGCGAGTTGGAGGGCGAGGGGGCGGGCCAGTTCGGGCCCAGCGGCTCGGGCGCCACCAGCCTGGGCCAGCAGCATGTGATTGTGGACAACTCGGCTAGCTTCAACCAGCGACGCCGCCACCTGACCAACAGCCTCGTCCTCCAACAGCAACAGCAACCGCCGGCCAAGAGCGAGGGTGAGTAGGGATGAGTCATGGGTCGGCCGTGAACTTGTTTGGGGCCAGTTGCGTGCCTTCCGCCGGCGCAGCTGGCCGCCGCCTCCCGTTGGGCGAGCGGCGCGCGCGCACCGCCGGCCCCCAGCGTCCGGCCCGGACGGAGGCGGCGCGCTCGCCTCCCCCACCGACGCTGCAGCGGCCGCCGCCGCCAACGCTAACACCGCAGCTCCAACTCAAACTCTAACCAAAACAAAACCAAAACCCAAACCCAAACAGACGTGGAGACCTTCTACATTAGGAAGGGGGCCAACGGAACGCTGCCCTGCTTGCCCGTGCTGCCGGCCGACAGCCAGGCCACCATGAACAAGATCGAGTGGTTCAAGGAGGAGAGGAAGCTGGTCGAGGCCGAGGCGAAGCACATAGTCGTTTGGAACACCAAGAACTCCATCGCCTACCTGCCTGAGACTGGCGCCCTGTTGTTTCGCGGAGTCACGAACGAGGACTCGGGCGAGTATCACTGCCTCCTGACCAGACAGACGAGCGGCAGCGGCGGTGGCGGCGCCGAGAGCGAGGACGGCGTGGTGCGCTTCTACGTGCAAGGTGAGTTGCCCGAAACTCTTCCCTCCCCCCTCACCTGAGCCGGCCTCTCGTCTCGGCCGGCGGACGCGCTCGCCGTGCCCATTGGGCTGCAGCGGGCGGCCGATGCGCCAATCAATAGGTCACAGGATGAGCTGGTTGGTTACGCATCTCAATCCATTGGCGGCGGCCGGCCATTATTTGCAGGCTCGCTTTGGGAGAAAAAGTTTGTTTCTTTGCTCTGGCTTGGGCTTGGGCTTGGGCTTGAGCTCGGGCTGGCCCAGCGAGCGCAAGCTGGCTGCACTCACAAGCCAGCTCCTGGTGAACTCTCAATCAGCTCGACGAGCCGCTCGGCAGGGCTGAGCTTCACTTGGATTGAGAGCCAGATTGAGCGCAGAGCAAAAAGTAGCCACCTGTTTGCATTGAGCGCAAAGCTGGCGCTTCGATCGCAAGCAGCTTGAAGAAATTTGATTTGTTGCGGGGGGAATCTCCAATGGAGGAGAGTGTTTATGTTTTGTCCGTTCCATTGTTCCTCTGCGAGCTCTGGCAGCCTCGCTAAGGCTGAGCCGGGCTGCGAGGCCAATCATGTTGGCGGCGAGATGCCACTCGGCCGGCCGCCAGTCTCGCCGATTGAAAGATGAGCGGGCGGCCTGTTTGTTTAGACGCGCGGGCTTGCCGCTCAGGCGCCGCCACTCAAATTATCACTCGCAGCGGCGCGAAGAATCAATCTGAGCGCCGCAAGCGCAGACTGCGCGCACAGTGGCCCACTTGGCCCGGACAGCCGGCCCTACCTGCCCGCCCTACCTGTCCGCCAGCCCCAGCGCCGCTCACCTGTTGATTGGCCATCAATTAGCGGGCCGCCTTGGCCGGAGCTGACAGTGGGCCGGCTGGCGGCGGCCAAGCGAGCAGCTGCCACTCAGCTCGGTGTCAAGTGGGCTGGGCGCGCAGGGCCGCCGGCTTCCTCGTGACTTCAATCTGTCCAGCCTGGCCGCTGGCTGGCTGGCTGGCTGGCTCGCTGGTTGGCTTGCTGGCTCGCTGGCTTGCTGGCCGGCCGAGCGAGCCAGCCAGCGGCTCATTATGCACTAGCTGCCGCGGCGCCCGCCGCCCGCCCCAGCTCGAGCTCAAACTCAAGCTCGAACCTCAAACTGCTCCCGCTTCCGAGCAAAGCGAGAAGCCGGCCGAGTCAAGTGGCGCACAATGGCCAAACTTCCTCCGGATACTTGAAACGGCGGCGCCGGCCATCAGCGAGCGCCAACAATGGCCGCCCTCTCTCGCGCTGGCCAACAATGCGAATCAATAAATCAAAAACAGCTCGGCTCGATATTGTTGCCGCCGCCGCCGCCGCAGGTTTGTCTCTCTCCTGCTGGCTGGCTACCTGGCTACCTGGCTGCCTGCCTGGCCGGCTGGCCGCTCTCGCCTCGAGATGGAAGATCGGATGAGCGGGCGGACAAAGTTGAATGTGTTTGCGACACCGCAGTGCCTTACCTTTACCTTTATTGCGTCTCTCGTCCGAATCTCTCACAGATTCGAGCTCAAACTGATTCGGGCTCACTTTGAGCGGCCGCCGATTTGTGCGGCCAAAATCGACACTTGGAGCTGGCCGATGCACTCGGCCGGCCGGCGCGAGTTAGGAGTTTGGAGTTTTGAGTTTGGATTTGGGAGTCAAGAGTTTAGAGTTGACAGTTGACAGCGCTTAGCGCGCTCGCAACCACCTCAGCCGTGCTTCTTGCCAACCTTGTGCTTGACGCCCCACTTAAAGCGGGCGTGCTTGTCCGTCTTGACGTAGGTGTAAACGGGCCCAATGTACTTTGAGTGGCGCTTGCGCCTGACGAGCGGCGCCGAGCTCGCCGGCGAGTCCTCCAAGTCAAGCTCAGGCGCGAGCAGCGTTGGCGTTGGCGTTGGCGCTTGCGGCCTCAGCGCGCCGAGCGAGCGTCTGCGCGCGTCCACCCGTCGACGGGGATCAGAGGGTTAGGCTTGTGAGCTAGGAGTTAGATTAGCTTTGAGCTGGCAGCTCGGCACTCACCTGTAGCGCGGCTGGTGGCCGTTGTAGTTGAGCGCGGCCGGATCCACGTTGGCCAGGAGCACGCTGTCGGGCGAGTCGTAGAAGCGCTGCGGAGAGGCCGACCTCTGCCGCTGCTGCTGCTGCTGCTGCTGCTGCTGCTGGCCGACGGCCTCGGCGGCCACCTGCGGCCTTACGTGCGTCTCGTCCACGTCGTCGTCGTCGTCCAAATCCTCCTCGCTGCTCGGCGAGTAGTTGCTCGGGTTCTGGTTCGAGCCCTCGGCGTCCTGGTTCTGGGGCGAGTTGTAGCCGGCGTCGTCGAAGCCGGCGTCGTCGAAGTCGTCGTCCGAGTCGCGCTGGCCCGCGGCTAGCTGGCCGCAGAGGGCCACCGCAAGCAGCAGCAGCAGCAGCACTGGCCTGTTCGTCTTTGTCGCCATCTCCTCAACTCTCCACTTTACTCAGCTTACAACTTAGTCAGACTTTACCTCGCTCCAACTCGGCCCACTTCTGCTGTCGCTCCCTCGAGAGCTGGACTAATAATAAGTAGCCGGCGCCATTTGGGTAAACATAAATAACATGTGCTCCTGTCTGGCCGCTCGAGTCTCGCTAATCTGTCCGCACGTTGCCACCTGGACTCGCTGTGAGCCGAGCCGAGTTGGTGTGACAAATATTGAGCGCCGATCGAGAGGAGCGGCGGAGGATGGCAAGAGGAGGAGCAAGGAGCCCAAAGGGTAGCTCCACTCGCTCCTACAGCCCCGCTCGCCGCGCCAACAACCAGGGTCGCCCTCTGTCAAGGTAGTTCATTGATGGGGCTGCTAATTGTTCAGCTCGCGGGTTGTTTCTAGGTGAAAGGAAGGTAGTTGCGCAAGGCGGATTTGAGAGCCACCTTTTGACACAGAAATGTGGCCGCCATTGAGTGTTGAGTATCGAGCGTTGAGTATTGAGTGTTGGGCATTGAGCATCGAGCATCGAGCATTGAGCATTGAGCGGCTGCTGCTGCTGCATCCGAGTTGCTTTGCTCTGTTGGAGATAATTGCGAGCGCGCTAGAAAATTGCCCTTTTTGCTTGAACTCTCCCTCCACCTGTCTGGCCAGGCGCTCGCACTAACACTCTCGCGCCTCCGCCCGCCGCTCAGCGTGGGCCGTCGACCGGCTTGGCTCCCCTCCTCTCCTCTCCTCTCCTCTCCTCTCATCCAGTCTCTTGTTTTGCAGCCGAGCCGAGCCGAGCCGAGCCGAGTGTCTGGCTTGCGAGCGGGGAGCCCTCCTCTGGCCGGCCGGCTGATTGATTCCTGGCAAGCTGCTGCACGTCAACCTCTGCCTTGGCCCGGCCAGACACGTGAGACGGCCGCCGGCCCCAAAGGCTGGCACGAGAGAAACAAATCCGGAGCCCCACCTGGCGGGCGCGGCGCGGAAGTGGCCAAGCAGGGCCGCGAAGGAAACTCGTGAGAGACAGTTCAATGCCAATCATTGTGTCTCCCCTCCGTTGCAACCAGCGATAACTGGCCACTCAGCGGTGGGCCGAGCGCTGAGCAGCGAGCACCAGGCGCCCAGCACCGAGAGTTGCGCTCCCACTGGCCTGCCCCTTCCTCTTATCGCAAGCGAGTAATCTCCCTCTCGTCCCTTCGTTTAGCCGAGTGTGTATTATATTAGATTATCGCCATTAGCTCATCTCTCTCGCTCGCTCGCCGGCCGGCCAACTGAATATTCGGCCAACAAGACGCCAGCGAGGAGCTTTGCTTGCGAAAACAATGCTCAGCCCAAAGAGCGGCACCATTTTATTGCCAGCGCGACGCTGGCTGTCCGGCGGCGGCGGCGTCGGCGGCTGCAGCGGCGACTCGCAATGGCGGCAGTAAAGGCGGCTTCAGTTGCGGCGGCCGGAGAGGAGCAACAAGCTGGAGCTCTTGATTTTAGAGTTAAGATCTCGGATTAGATAGCTCGCCTCTCACCGTTTTCGGCCAAATATTCGGCCGCCGAGAGTTGGCCTCACCTGGCGGCCAACTCTCGGCGGCGTTCGCTGCTCGTTTGGAGCCGATAAAGATGCTTGGCCAGCTTTGGCCGCTCAAACCAAGCCCAAGGCCCGCAAACATCCAGAGGAGATGCGCAACAGCAGATTAGCCTGGCCACATTCTGTCCAGCCACATCCTCCTCTCCTCTCCTTTCCTTTCCTTTCCTCCCATTTCATTTACAGGCCAACAATTCTAATTGCCAGTCTTGTGCAAAGTTTCGCGCGCCAGCCCCATGTAACAAGTGGCCGGCGAGTGTGGGCCTTGCAAACATGAGCCGGCAAACTTTTAACGGACCAACCCTTGCCTCTTGGCGCCTTTGCCAGAGGCGAGCGCCAATATTGCAAGGCCGCCAATAATTATATCATTGTTGGTCCGGCCGAGGGGGCGCGTCGGCCGTCTGGTCTGGGCAATAAATCACTGTGCCAACCAGGGCTGCCTCCCAACGCTCGCAACGGCAGCCGCAGCCGCCGCCGCCGCCGCCTCCTCCTCCTCCTCCTCCTCGGCCCGCTCCATCCCAATCCCATTCATCGGGCGCCCGAAACACCTGTTGCCCGTCGCCGCGGCTAGGAGCTGCGCGCCCATTGTGGCGCTCGCGGCTCCTTCCCTCTGTCGATAATAATAACAATAATGATAATAATGAATACCTGCGCGCCAATTATCGGCTTAATCTGCGCCCTCGGCCGGCCGAGCGAGAGGTGCGCCCGTCTTGACCCAACTCAGCTCAGCTAAGCCGAGCTAAGCTAAACTGAACTGAACTGAACTGAACTCGAGCCGGCCGATGAAGGATTCGCGCGCCAATCAATTAGTCGGCGCAGATTATGATGGATCGGGCGGCAGAGTAGCGCGCGCGCGTTTAAACGCAAGGCGGCCTCCGCCAAGCCGAGAGCTGCGAGCCCAAAACTGGGCCACACGGTCGAGATTGCTTCCGGCCAGGCCGAGTGAAATCGGAGAGGGCGGCCCTCTGGTGGCGGCGGCGCGTTAAGCGCAACAAGCCGGCCAGCTCGGCCAGTCCGAGCGAGAGATCCAAAGTGGCCATCAATCATTCCATCAATCGGCAGCTTAATACTCCGTCCCTCCAATCCATGCCAAAAGCAAACCCCAAAGCTCACCAACCAACTGACCATATAACCTACCTGTCCGCCGCCCCTCCAAACCCCCAAAAACGCCCAGATGTGCCAGATCCGCCGCAAATGCCCATCGTGATGGCCTTCACTCAGCGCAGCGTCAACATAAGCTGGGTTCCAAGCTACGACTACCATTACTCGCCAATACTGCACTACGTGATCCACGTTCGCGAGGGCGTCAACGGCCAATGGGACGTTGCAAACGGAGTCATGACGCCCGACAATCGGACCCAATTTGAAATTATTGGTTTAAAACCGTTCACAACCTATTCGTTCAGGGTTTTAGCCGTGAACGCAATCGGAGTTAGCGAGCCATCGCCCATTTCGCACTACATCATTACTCTGCGCCAAAAACCAGATTCGCGCCTAACTATAACAAGCGCACGAAACGTGAGCAGCAGCGCCATTCGCTTGGAGTGGCTGCCCCCATCTACGAAGGAAATCCACGGCGAGTTTCTCGGCTACCGCATCAGGTACGTGCACCAACTTCATGAGCACGCGCCGCCCATGCAGCAGGCGAACAACAGATCGCTTTTGGTGGCCGGCAACCAGGAGCAGCGGCGCCAGCAGCAACACTCGAATTGGAGCCAGGTGGAGCAACCGAGCTTGGATGGGCCGCTCGCAAGGGAAATCATCGTCGGCGATCCAAGCCAAACCTCGTATGTGATCAAGGGGCTCAGCACCTTTACGCCCTACAAGTTCAGCGTCCAAGTCTCGAATCCGGCCGGCGACGGGCCGACGGCCGAGGTGCTCGCCATGACCGACGAGGGAGGTGAGTAGCGTTCGTCTCTTCTCCATCCTCTCTCCTCTCCCCCCTCGGCCCGCCGCCGACCACGCCCTCTCGCGGCGCTCGTGACCGAGAAGGGGGGGGGCGCCGCCCGATTGCTGATGCCGCAATTGCGTGCAGGCGCGCGATCTGCCGCAAACGCAGGTCGCAGCAGCGGCGCCACCAAGCAAACCTGGGGGGCGGAACTCGCCGGCCCGCAAACTCGCCAAGCCGAGCCGAGCCGAGCCGAGCTGAGCGCCCAGTTTGCTCTATTTGAATTACAAATTCGCGTTCCATAGTTCACTTGCGCTGGCCCGTCAAAGTGGCCGCCATGAAACTTGCCGCGGCCATCCACTTGGCTTGGGCGCCCCTCATACTTCAGGCCGGCCGCTGAAATATGGATTCGGTTCAGGGGGCAAGTTTGGCATGATAATTGATAGCAGATGGCGTCCAAGTGACCCGTCCACGGGCGGAAGCGGCCGTTGCGCGAGGGGCCCGGTCGGCTGGAGGCGCCCGAGTTGGTGCGGGGCCGCCTGGCTCCAGGTTGAGGCTGGGGCTGGGGGACAGCAGCAGCAGGAGAGCCGGCAAACAAAACAAACGCCGCGGAGGGAGGAAGTGAACTGGGCCGATGCTGGTTGCCAGCAAACTACTTGAGGCCGCAAGAGGGAGGCTTCCTCCTCCTCCTCCTCCTTCGCCCGACGAGCTGAGGTAGTTTTGTGTTGTCGAGTTTTATTGCCGTTTGCTAGCCGCCGAGCTGGGCTAGACTTGGCCGGTTTGCGCAACAGTTTCAAGTGAAGCACTTGCTTTAAAATCCAATTGGCGCCACCATTTGAACTCGGCTTGAATTTTTAATTTTTCATCTCGCCTCCAGTGGCTTCACTTTTACGCCCGCTTCTATTTGGCCGACACTACAACCAACAAACGTATGGACAAATGTCCAAGTTTATGAAAACGGAATGCCTCAAACTCAGGCAACATGAATATGTTGCGCTTTTAGCCAAGTGGAGACGCTTCATTTAGTTGCAAACATAAACAACCTCAAATGAGGATGCGATATCTTAATTGCGTAAGAGATTTGTTTGACTGATAATGGATCTGTCTGTGTGGGAATGTTTGCTCCTCGAGCCGCTTGTCTTCTCCTGGCTAGGAGCACTCCTGAGGAGGAGCTTGAGGCCGGAAGCGGCTCTTTAGTGGCTCAAAGTTCGAAACATGAGCGCGTAGAGTTCGATCGAGAGGCGTCCCTCTCTCTCTCTCTCTCCTTACGCCTGTCATTTGAGCCAGCGGCCAGAGGGGGGCTGTCGGCCGGCCGGCTGGCTGGCTGGCTATGGCGCCACTCGAGCAACAGGCTTCCCTTGCAACCAATCCAAAGCCACTAATTGCACTCCTAACACTCGCCTAACCTAACCTAACCTAACCTGACCGAACAGTGCCAAGCCCGCCCATGGAGCTGAGCGTGATTAAGATCATGGACACCGCGGTCAAGTTGCGCTGGTCAGAGCCGAGGGCGCCCAACGGAATCCTTGTCGGCTACCAAATTCATCTTCATGACATCACAAACAACCTTAACGATACGCGCAAACTGAGCGACCCGCAATCTGTAATGGAACACTCAATTGGAGAGCTGACTCCATTTACCTGGTATCGTGTTCACATTCAGGCTTATTCGCGAAAGTTTCTTGGCGAACCAAGTCAGTCGGTTAAGTTTAGAACTGACGTTTCGGCTCCGTCTGAGCCGCAGATGATCAATGTAACCTGTTACTCGCAAGACTCCATCCTAATTCAATGGCAAAGGCCGGAGAAGTTCTACAACCAAATAGATTACTATTACGTCCAATATAAACCCGATTCGGCCTGGCAAAACGAGGAGACAATTCTATCTGCAAAGAAGGACAAGCTCCTCAACGAGTTGCTAATTACAAATTTAACCGCAGATCTCCTCTATGAGCTCAAGGTGTTAGCAGGGACCAAAAGTCTTCAGGATCCAAATCTAGTCTACAAAAGCGACTCCGCTCAAACATTGAGGGTGGTCCTGCAAGCAAACTGTGAAAGTAAGTTGAAACAACTTTGCCTCCTCCAAATGGGAATGTTTGATCGAGAGCTTTGGTTTAGTTTGGTCTGGTTTTTAGCGAATGGGGCGCCACCTTGCGGGAGTTCTCGCAAACAATGGAACCCGATGAACACTTGGGGGGAAAAGTTCGTAAGTCAGACTAGACGGGATCGAGCGGGCAGCTCGGTTTTGCTAGTGGTGAGGGTTAGTGAGGAGGATCCCGGTAACTTCCTTAGCTGTGTGGTTTGCATGAATAGAGCTATATTTGTTTTCTATTGGAAAGGAGCTTAGTTTACATAGATCGAGTGCTGCCGATAAGTGTGAGGTAGTCCTAGAGGAGGCACCGCCCACAAAACTCGATGTGCCGATCTAGTCTAGAGTGGGGGCATACTGTGTCCGAGAGGGCGTCCGGCATAAACGTCTGCCCGGCTACCATCGCGTTAGTTGCTAGACTGCCATCCACGGATACCTGGCAGCGCCAGCAACACCTGCTCCATCTCTTGAGCATTGTTGCTGGAAGCGTTTGGATTTGTTGTGGCTTCGGGCGTCGGTGGTTGTTGCGTCATTGCTGCTGCTACTGCTGCGGCCACTTCGCCTACTTCGCCAGCCGACTCAGCTGCTGTTTTTGCAGGTGAGATCTCTCTTCTATCTGCCCGCCACCTTTTGATCGCCGGCGGCACAATGTAAAAACAATCTCGGATTGCACTGCCGCTGTCAAACAGCACTCGTAACTGACTGATCCGCCTCGTGATTCTAGGGAGTTCGAGGAAGAGCAGGGGTCTGCACTCGGAAACCAGAATGATTGGGCTCAAGAGGCGAGTGGTTTGGTGACAAGTTTTGCGAGGAGAATGGTGGCGTTTCGGTCGATAGTTCAGCGGGTTTTGGGCGGATAAGCTCGAATGATGCGAGCAATGGGATGCGAGCCGATATCAAAATTTCAAAGGCCGCCTATGACCGGCAGTGGATCTACTCGCATAAGACTTGGCTGGTTTGCCGAGGAAAGAGCCAGCAGCTCCTCTGAGAATCTTACCTGGCAACCGATTGTACGGACGGACGGATGGAAACAAAAGGTGGAGAGGAGCGTTTTGTTCGCTCGTGACAGAGTGGCCAATGTTTGTCAATTTGCAGTTCCAATTATGCGTTGCGATGAACTTTTGCGGGAACCTTGATGGTGCGTTTCTCGAACACGAGGGGGCGCCACATGCGAACGCTGGCAGACGAACGGGGGCGAGCGAAAGGTGAGCCAAGTTGGCGCGCCGCAACAAGTCCCGCCAGTTTGGCGCTGGTTTCACTTCCTCTCGCGCGAGGGTTGCCCACTTTTAGGCAGCTGGCGGCGGCCAACAGTTGAATGGATGGGCGAGCGGGGCGATGCGATGGAAACGGTGGCGCGACAGATGAGCGCATCTGGAGCGTCGCCAACAATGGAACATGTGCCAGTCGTCTGGGCGGCTGGTCGCGCGTTAATTTGCATCTGCCGGGCGGAAGGAGATGGCCGCTCCTGCTTGCGAGTCTCGAGCGGGCGAGCCGAATTCAGTGGCCGACCAAGTGCGAGCCAACAAAGGAAGCGACGAGGGCAGCCGCGAAAGGAGAGCAGATGCTCGGCCGGAGGCTGTTCGTGCGCTAATTCAGCCGGCCCAAGAGTCCCATAGCCATCTGTCGGCCTACAACGAGGCCGGCCTGGCCACTGCGCCAGCGCCGCTCTTTGTGCTTCGGCTTGCAGGAGTTGCGCGCGATCAGAGTGAAGCCAACTGGTGGCCTCCTCGTTGCGCGATCAACGCTCGCCTCCAACTTTGAAGTTTACCGGCGCCCAAATTGGAGTGCAGCGGCCGAGTGGAGCGAAGCCCACTGTTCGCGACTGCTGGTGCGCGCGGCTCCAAGCGGCGGCGGCAGCCTGGCTGCGACAAGTGGTCGCGCTTCGAGACTGCCGCTCCATGGTCGGCCTAGCTCAATGGGAGCTTGCGCCGGCCAGCGCGAGGGGGCGCCCCGCTCGCCGCCGGCCAACTGCATCGGGCGCCTCGAGCCTGGCGGCCAGCCTTCTGCCGGCGCCGTTTGCGTTGCGCCCGCCGCTCGGCCAGCTGCAGCCCCCCCCCTCCGCTCAGCTCAGCTCAGCTCGGCCGACCCCCACTTCCTCTGGCCAAAGGTGGAGCCGCCATGAGCTCGCCCGTCGGCCGCTCAGACGAGCGCAAGCAGCAGCACCGGCAACACCAACAAGCACGACAAACTCACCCAGAGCAAGATTGGCCGCGCAAACTGGGCGATCAGTGCGAGCGGAAGTGGCGAGCGCCCAGATCGGGCGGCGCAGTGGCAGTGGCCGAGAGGTGAGCCGCCAGTTCGAGTGCTAAGCGAGTTGCGCTCAAGCGTCGGGCGTAAGACAATTGGCGCCGGTGGAGATTCATGGCCGAGCTTAGTTTGGCGCTCGCTCTGGTTCAACTTTGTTAGCTGGCGAGACAGGAGACGAGCGTTGAGAGGCGGCGAAGACAGGAGACTTGCGAGTTTGATGGCTTTGTGTTGAGCTTGAGTCTCGCATTGGCCGAGTGTTAGCGCGAGCCAGTCAACTGGCCAGCCAGTCCGCCCCTCTGCTGGCCGAGTCTGTTGGCGTTGCAAGCCGAGTCCAGTTTCCTGCGTCACACCTCCGGCCGAGCGCCGCGCAAGCAACAGGCAACAATAGTGGGCCAATAGGAGAGCATTGAGAGAGAGAGAGCAGCGCAAGTCCGCCAACGTGGATCGCGGCCAAAGTGGAGGCCGTGCAGCAGTTGTGTGTGGGCGCCGCGGCCGCTCGAGGGGCGGGCAAACTTTTGGAGGACAAAATTTATTTGCTCGAAACTAATACTCGCGAGCGAGTGGAGGTTGCAACATCCGATACAGCGAGCGCTTGAAAAGTGTAACTCAAGCGAGAGATAAAAGCGAAACACATCAATAGGCGAGCTTTTGCACTTGAGCCACGAAGCTCGAGCTCGAGCCCGAGCCGCAAAGGCAGGGGAGCGGCCCAGTTTGCTGGAGGCGCCCGCTGGCCAGTTGCTGGCAAACTGCGCCGGTTGCGCAGCGAGAGATTAAGTTCCTATCTCGCATCCCATCAGTTCGCGTTCAGTTTTGTGCGCGCCAAGACCGAGCTGGCGAGCGAGAGGCGAGCGCTGCCCTTGTTGTCGGCCAGTCGGCTCGTCGGCGGCTCCATTCCAATCTCCAGTCCGGCTAAAACTTGCGCCGCAAGCAGAGGCAACAAGTTCCAAAATTTGCAAACACTCGCAACGCCGACCAAGCTCCAAATCCATCGATCCCTTCAAGGCTGAAGCAACAAGCGGCCGGCTAATTGCGCCACCACACTTCATCAAGAGCACTCAAGTCCATTCTAGTTTGAGCTGGTTAACTCGGCGCAAGCAGTCCAATTACACGGCAAATTGGAGCGGCCGCTCCGTTTGGTTTGAGGCGAGCGAGTTTGGGAGGCAGTTGGCGCAGAGGCTCCCGGTTTTAGCGGCGCTGCGGCGCTCACCGATGGCGGCAGCGAGCGGCCGCCGGCTCGAGCGCAGCTAGCCGCCACTTCCAGTCCCAGTGGCCAGCGGCGAGGATGGAGGCGAGCGGCGAGCGCTATTACGGCTACCTGTCGCCGAGGGCTCCCTGCGGCCACTCGGCGCCCCTCGGCTGGCCCGCCGCCCAGCAGCCGCAGCAGCTCTACCAGCTCGGCGCGGCCCCTGCGAGCGTGTGCCCGCAGCACCAGCCCATCTGCAGCCAGCTCTACCAGCCGCTGCACACGTATTGCCGGCCGCTCAGTCTCCAGCCGGCGCCCATCCAAGCGGCCAACGAGCAGCAGCAGCAGCAGCAGATTGAGCCGTTCCAGCAGCAGCAGCAGCAGCTCGCAAACTTGGTCCGCCCGCAACTTGCTGCCAGCAAGAGCGGCGAGCGGCCGCCAAGACTGAGCCTGAACTTGCTGCACCACCAGCAGCAGCAGCAGCAGCAGCTTGCGCAAAAGGCAAACCTGAACTCGATCCTCCGAGCGCCAAGCGGCGTCGCCCAGCTCAACACTTTGTCGGCCAAACTGGGCAGCCCAAGCGGCTCGCTCGGCTCCTACGACCTTGCAGCGGGCGCCTGTTTCCACTGGAGCGCAGAGCCCATGAACAGGGCGCAAGGCTCGCAGGCAGTGAGCCAACGAAGGAGGTTGGTCGAGCGCGCGAGCGGCGGAAGTGGCGCCGGCAGCCTGGAGGGCAAAGCGGCAAGCTCGTCGGCTGAAAGCTCGAGGCTCAAATCGCTGCTCATGCATCTCGTTCTCGCCTCAAACATTCCCTTCGCTTACGCAATCATTTTGGTCGCCTTCCTAATAACAGTGATAGCGGCAACCTCAATCATAACAATACTAACAGTCGTGCTAACAATCACAGGTTACACTGCCTATCCGATAACTGAGAACACCTTCAACACCTCGCTCGCAGTTGGCGTTGTTTGCGCCTCCTTTGCGTTGGCGTTGGTCACCGCGTCGCTGGTTGTCTGGCGGCGCCACTGTCAGGCGGCCTACTACTATTTGGACGAGCCGCAAAGTGGCTCGCACGGCACAAACTCGCCCCAACTCTCTGAGACCTACGACGACAGCGAGTACGGCTCAGTTCCGGTTTCCGAGTGGGCAAAGCATGTGCAAAAGTTGCACGTCGACGGCGACATTGGCTTCTCGCGCGAATTTGAACAAATTCAGCAGGCAACTAACCAAAATTTGAGCTTTGAGCACTCGCAATTGGCCGAGAATAAGCACAAAAATAGGTATATAAACATTGTTGCCTACGATCATACGCGCGTAACGCTTCGCACTCTGCCTGGCCAAAAGAAACCTGGCTCAGATTATATAAACGCAAATTTTATCGACGTAAGTTCATCCCAAAACCTCCCATCAACTTGCACCAAATTTGGGCCCAAATTTTCCCACAAAAACCCAAAACTCTCACAACTCAAAAATGCCCCAATCAAACAGGGCTACAACAAGCCGAGAGCCTACATTGGCACCCAAGGCCCGCTCGTTTCAACCTTCGACGACTACTGGCGCATGATTTGGGAACAGCGAGTGGTCATAATAGTGATGATAACTAACTTGCAAGAACGCGGAAGGGTAAGTCTCTCAAGATCAAACCTCGCCCACCACTTAACCTTTGACACCTCCTCCGAGCTGATCTTGCTTGCCTGCGCGCCCATTTGGCCGTTAATTGCAACTAATACGGCGCAAAGGTCAGACGGCATTAGGTTTATGCTAATGTCGCCGCTGCTGTCGCCAATCCTGTTTGGCCGATTCAATCAGCCAGCTGAGCGATCGATCTTGCGGAGGCGCCAGCTTTTGCGGGCTCTCCTCCCCTTGGAACCGGCCCTCATGCAGCCCTCCGTAATCGTGACACAGCTCAATCCCGTCCAGTTGGCTCCAATTGGCCCTCCGATTGGCGAGTCGCGCGAGCTGCAGCCGGGCAGGCAGGCAAATGGAGGATTTCGTGAGCTTTTCTCCGCTCTCTCTCCGTTGGCCAGCCCAAAGTGGGCCAACCGGCCGGCCGCGTGAGAGCGCCGGCCAAGCCAGTGCCCTGTGGCCACCAAATGGGCCTTTGCTTTGTGGCCACTTTGTGCGTGAGAGAGCCAGCTGGCACCTGTGCGAGCTCCTGGCCAAGCGGGCGCCAATTAAGACGCACACAAGCCGGCCATTGCAAGTTGACAAACGAGCGTCCAGCCTGGCGGCCGCTGGCCATTGTTGGCCAAACAGGGCGCCCCTCTCATTGTTTTAGCCTCCCAAATGAGCGCTCGCTAAGTCGGAAAGTCAGCCAACAGCTGGCAGGAGGCAACCGGATGCGAGCTCAAATTGAATCCTGAGCCTGATTGACTTTTGCGCGAGCGAGCAAAGCTGGCCACAGCGCGCGACTCTTGTTGCGGCTTGAGAAATTAAAATAACAATGAGAAGGAGATCAGCCCTTTCGAGCGCAAGCCGGCCGGCCAGCCAGCGAGCCAAGTCGGCGGCCAGAGGGAAAGTGCGCTTTGCTCGCCCCTCAAAACCAAAGTCTGGCCAGAGCTCTCGGTCGATCGGCTTGCTTCAGCTGTAAGCGCGCCACGTTCGCCTCTCCTCGGCTGCCAGCAAGCGAGAGCCGCGACTTGCGACCGGCGACTGAAAGCGAGCGGACGGAGAGGTCAAGCAATTTGCATGTTCGCCAACAGGTTGCGGCCGAGGCGAACAAGCTGTCAAGTTGAGAGGCCAACTTGCCTTCGGCCAGCTGGACTCGCAGCTCGGCTTCTGCTTGCGGCGACGAGCAGCGGCTCTGCCCGTTGCCTTGGCTTACGCTTACGCTCTGGCTGCCACCTCAGCCGCAGCCGCAGCAAGGCGAACGCAAGAGCCTCGACGAGGCCACGTCGGCCGGCTTACCTTTGGCCAGACTGGTGGCGAGCG
>Ga0209372_1000213_pt1 | contig 40626 bp, 25 predicted proteins | sample AgamicAtPe_FD_187170 | JGI IMG/M metagenome (GOLD analysis project Ga0209372, IMG submission 187170) | Agave microbial communities from Guanajuato, Mexico - At.P.e (SPAdes) (version 2) | ecosystem: Host-associated > Plants > Phyllosphere > Phylloplane/Leaf | place: Guanajuato, Mexico | collected... | reverse complement strand
GACAGCAAACTGATGAGGCGCTTTGGGCGTTTGCAGCGCTGCCAAATGGGCAAAGTGGCCGCCACGTGCGCGCATAACAAAACCCGCTCAAATTGGCACGCAACAAACCGCCTCTCCTTCCCAATTTTGGCCCCCCTTTGGTGAAAAGTGAGAAGCGTCCCTCTTCGGGTGGTGGCGTCAATTTGGGCGCATGTCTCTCTCTCTTTCAGCGGACACTTGGCCGTTTGGGCACTAAATTTGGGATTTGAATTTTGAGAAGCGCGAAATTTGCCAGCTAGTTTGCGATTGGCCGGCCAATTGCGTGTGCGCGCCAACTGTCGTCTAATTGGCCGCGCGCCTTTTGCCCATTTAATGCCCTCTCGGCTCATCTCATCCCGTTTCGCTCCCCCCCCCTCGCCCCACTCTCGCTAGCTCATCAAAACAACCCAAATTGCCGCCCGCCCTCTCCCGGCTCGCGCGCGCAGCCTGAGAAGCCCAAAAGTCACTCTTGACGAGTTGGAGGCGAGCTGCGCGCGCGCGCGTTCAGTGGCGCGGGAACAAACGGAAACAATGGCCGCGCTAACTCGGCCGAGAGTAATGGATGGAAATTAATTTTCATTATTGGCCCGCTCGCTTTGGTCCGGCTTGGTTTGGTTTGATTTAATTTTGCCACGAGAGGCCATCGATGGCGCCGGAAGGAGGGGCCATTTTTCGCGCTAGTTGGGCTGCCTGGCTGGCGCCTTGTTGCGCGGCGCTGGCGGCGCAAACCCAACTCCAGTGATTGATTGCGCATCTCTGCAAGTTTGCGCCGCGCTCAGGTCAGAGGCGCAAAATGGACGTGTTGCGAGCGCAACACAGCGCAAGCGAACAGGCAGGCGGGCAGGCAGGTTTGCCAGCCCTGATTTGGCAACCGAATGCCGCTTACGTGCAGCCGGCAAGCTGGCGCGCGAGTCAATGTCCGCTCCAATGGCCGCCCCCCAACGCAGCCCAACTCCACTTGAGCGCACTGCGGGCGCAAGAGTCAGCCGAGCGGCGGCCCATTCGCGCACTTCCGCCCGGCCACACAGTCAGCGCTCGGTTGGGATTACGGAGACTGGCGCAGTTTGGAGGCGCGAGCTGTCGCACACGTGCCCTTGATTGGCGGGCGCAGTTGGCCGGCGGGCGGCTGCGCGCACTTCCGGGCTGCGCAGGCCGCGCGCGCGCTGTGCCGATCGATCATCGCGCCCGAGCGTGCGCTTCCTCCAGCTCGCCCGCTCGCTCGCTCACTTTCTCGCTCTCGCTCGCGGGCCGGAGCGCCCATTTGCTGGCTAAACGGCTCCAATTAAGCCCGCAAGCATCAGTCCGTCTACCTGCGATGGGAACGAGCGGGACGATTCAAGTTAGGGCGGCCATTGTGCGGCCAGCGCGCAGCCGGCCAACGAGCGGCCTGAAACCCAACACTCGCCGCCAAAGCGGCCGCCCGAACAACGACTGCGACATTGGCCCTACACATCCATTCAGATCGGTTGCGTGATTAATGATGATCGAGCTTTCACCTGACGCTCGCTTTGCCCCCATCGGCGCCAATCGATTTGTTTCGCGGGCGCCGCACAAAAGCGCGACAAGAGCGGCCGGCCGGCCTGGCCGCCCGGATCAAGATTGGAGGCGCCGGCCAGTGTCGCCCTTGGATGTGGCCAATGTGACGTCGTAATTGAGTCTGGCAGCAGCCTTTGGGCCGCTAATGGAGCTGCAATGGGCAGATAAAATCTGCCGCCCGCTCTTCCCCTTCCGGCGGCCGGCTGGACACACTCGTTGCCTTGGCCGGACACTGCGGGCGTATGCAAATGCCGCCTCCGCCCGCTCGCAGGCCCATTACCTGCTCGCGAGCCGCTCGCTTGTCTCCTCTTCGCGGGCGCCCCCGACTCGCTCGCACCTGTTTGTCCGGCGCAAATCCTCGCGCGCGGCCAACAGCACTGCCGCTCTAACCGAGAGACCAAACCGACCGACTTATCGCGAGGAGGCCATCGCGAGCCAGACAACCGGCCAGAGCTTGCCAGGTGTAATCCGAGTTGGCCAATATATTATCGGGCTTCGTGTTGTGCGCGAGGGGGGCTCTTGTCGTGGTTGGTTGCTGGGGCAAATTGTGGGCGCGCTCGCGACAAATGGAGCGCCGAGCACGAGGGCGCCACTCTACTCCTTGGGCCAGGCGATTTGGGCTTTCTCCTCGGGCGGCGGGCGGGAGGTTTAGGAGGAGGAGGAGGAGTTAGACCAACGTGAGAGTCACTCTGGCTCAGGGAGCCCAAACAAGCGAGTGCTCGGGTTGAATTCCCGAATTGACGTTTAATTTTTCACCCTTAACTCAGTGCGCGCTGCTCGCCTGTCACACAGCTAAAACTCGCTGCCGCCGTGAAGCTTCACACTCGAGCGCAAATGCGCGTGTTTATTTTGCCCCGTCCCAAATGGGGCCCACTGGCTGGCTCGCCGGCCCCATCTCTCAGGGGAGCCTCCCAATTTGCTGCCCTCCCTCTCGCGCTCGCCGCCCAAGCGGCCGGCCCCTTTGGTTCCATCGCCTTCGGATTCCGAACGCGGCGCTCAAGTTGCATTTCACTCAAACTAACGCGCCCTTATTGTCTTCCGCCCGCCCGCCCGCAACTCGGCCAGGCGGCGCCGGAAGCCCAAAGCGGGCCCCAATCAGCGGCCAAGTGCGCTCACCGGCGAGCGCTTATCCAGTGCCAAAGGCGCGCTTGGATCCTCTCTTGATCGTAATCTTGGCGGCGAGGCCGCGAAAAAGTGGCCAAACCCGCAAGGCGGCGGCGGCGGCGCCCAAGCGGCCGCCGCGCGCACGTGATTTCCGTTTGGGCGCACAAATTTGAATCAGCGCCAGCGAGCCAAGATAATCATGTAAGCGAGAATTAGATTTCAGCCGGGGCCCCTCAGACTTCCGCTCGCTGACTCATTGGCGCGCGCGCTGCGGCGGCGGCGGTTGGTAAATCCGCCCAGCGCCGCAACAAAGCGTACAAATGCCCCTCCTCCCCCCAAAACCCTTGTGACGCATCGGACCCATTTCCCCGATTGCGCGCGGCCCCGCCCGAGCTTAGGGGGATTTTAAATTGGGCAGCTCGCCCCTCTAGCTGTCTGGGCTTTCGTTGGGCCAGTTTTCGCGCTGGCGGCCAGTTTTTAATTGCAACCCAGCGTCCGTCTGGCTCGCGATGGCAATCGGATCCCACTGATTGGCGGCGAAAGGGAAAGGGGCGAGCCGGCCGCTTTGAAGCGACAGGATCCTCCTGTTTGCTCGAGTTCCAGCCGGCCAGAGCAGGCAGCGCTTCCGCTCGAGGGAGCCGCACTCATTTGGCTGCTCGCTCGCTCGCTTACTCCGCCTCCAAAGGTGAATGAATAATGGATGAGACTTTGGCGCCAGTTAAAACTCGCCCCCAGCTCGGGGGCCCCGCTGGCGAGCGACTTCCGGCCGCCGCTCTTGCCACTCCACTTGCTTCTTCCCTCTCATTTGAGCTCGCTTGGCTCGATTCAAATTGAATTTGTTGTTTCGGCTTGGCTGGCTGGCTGGCCGGCCGGGGATGCGCGCGCCACTTTCTGGGCAAAACAATCGCCCAACTCCACTGTTGTGGGCAAATGCAAAAAGTGAATTCAATTTATCCGCCTGAGGGAGCAACAACAATCTTGGCCGCTCGCTTTTTATCGCCAAGTGGATATATTTAAATTCATTCGCTTGCTTTGCGAGCGAGCAAACCAGAGCCAAGTTCCATCCGGCGCGCGCTAGCCGATCGATGACTTTCAATTGCTCGCCCGCTCGCTCAATGACAGGCGCAGGTGATCGATCGCCGCTCGGCTGACCTTAGATCCAAGTCCGGCGAGCTCACTGGCTTGCGCTTGGCTCGCTCGTCTGCGATTGCGATTGCGTCTGTGTTTGCTTTTGTGCTTGCGTTTGCGTTTGCGTGGCCGCCGCCTGCGGCTGGCCGCCCGCCCCCAGCGAGCAACAGGAGGCGTGCGCGTTTATGTCGCCCGAGATTGAGGCCCGATAAACGCGCGGGTCGCTCACAACCCGAACGAAAAATTCCCGCTTGTAGCGCAAGCTCATGCGGTTTCGCCGCTCGGCTAGCGTGAAAACTTCATCCTCAGCCTCGGCTTGCTCGGCCTCAGCGCGCGCTGTCCCGCTCGAGCCGGCCAGGGTTTGCGTGCGGGACGAGCGGCCCGCGCGCGAGTGCCACCGCCGAGCAACGGGCGAACGCCACTCGCCCGTGCCCGCCCCAGCCGCGCCTGCTCCCTGCTCACTGGGCGTGGCACCCGCAACCCGCTCCGAGGCTGCCAACGAGCCCTCCTCGAGCGAGTGCGCTGGCTCGAAGCCAAGCAAATCGTCGTCCAGCAATTCCAATTCGTCATCGGTGGCCAGGGAGTCGAGCACAATCTCCTGCTCCAGATCCTCCTCCTCCAATTCGCCCGCCTGCCCGCAAACAGAGGCCTGCTTTGTCAACAAGCTGCGGCTAACGCTTCCGCCCGGCGATGTGGCCAGCGCTGGAGCGGGCGATAGGGTTGCGCCAGCAGCGGCAGGTTGCTCACCACTGAGTATGCCACCTGTAAGACTCGCCTCGTGGCGAGAGTTCCGTCTAAGCAGGTAATGGCGGGCGGCTTCGCGTGGCGACACGGGCGCTGTCCCGCTCACCTGTTGGCCGGCTCCCATTTTGGCGGCCCCGCTCTCGTTGGCCGTCTCAGCGGCGCCGGCCATGTTGTTCAGTCGATCCGCTGAAGCCGACTGCTGCGTGTGCAACGAGAGCGAGCTAACATCAATTGTATTCTGTTGCGAGATTGCCCTAATTCGCTCTCTACCTGCCCGAATTGATTCGAATAATTCGCTTGCAAAGTCTGCTATACACTTGTAAGCAAATCTAATGTCCGCTTCCTTTGCGTGTTGGTCGCAAACACAGAACCTAATCACATAGCGGCCATTCACTGAGGCTGGAACCATATGCAGCTGACCAGAGGCGTTGATCATGGATAAGAGTCGTTGATTGAGCGCGTTTGAGCCAATTAACCTGAAGCAAACTAGACCGAGCACAACCTCGTTTGTAATTGTAAACCTGGGGTCCTCCTTGATCAATTGCTCGAATAGCTTTGCAAGCTTAACGTGGTTCCTTATGTAAGCTTGGAGGCCCTCAATTCCGTAATTTCTAATTACAAACCAGAGTTTCAAGGCGCGAAAGCGGCGCGACAACGGGATTCCCCAGTGCCTATAATCGATTGCTTGATCTGAAAAACTGTGCTGCAGGTAGAGGGGATCGACCACAAAGGCGCGCGTTAATTTGAATCGATCCTTGACCCACATTAGCGAGCAGTCAAAGTTGATTAGCATCCACTTGTTTGGGTTCATATTGAAGGAGGTTGCAAGTTCAATGCCTTTGATTAAATACTTGAACTCGGGACAAATGAGGGCCGAGCCAGCGTAGGCTGCGTCCACGTGGAGCCAGAGGTCGTGTTGCTTGCAAATGGAGCCCAACTCTTGAAGGTTGTCGAAAGAAACGCAGGAGGTTGTTCCGAGGGTTGCGCAGACTAAAAAGGGTTCAAGTCCGTTGGCTAAATCGGCGCTTATTGCGCTTGCCAAGGCGTCGCCACGAAGCGAGTTTCGTTCGTCCGTTTCGAGCGCTCGCATTCGGATAAAGCCAATCATTGCGGCTTTCTCCACGCAACTATGGGCCTCCTTAGAACAATAACCAATGAGCCTGCTCAGGAGGATTCCATCCGCTGTTGTTGGATACCTTTTGCGCAATTTTTCCATCGCCCAATGGCGCGCCGCCAGGAGGCTAACAAGTACGCACTCGCTTGCTGAACCCTGGATTACGCCGCCCCCTTTGCTCTCCTGGCCACCTCGCGCGCCAGAAAGGCACAGAAACTCGTCAGGTAGGCCAATCATTTTGCCCATCCAATCGAGCATTATAATCTCGAGCTCCGTGTAAGCTGGACTTGCGGCCCAAGAGAAGCCAACGCAACCCAGCGCATCGCTTAGCATGTCGGCCAGGATTGAGGGGTACGCGTTTCCTGCTGGAAAGTAAGCATGAAAGTGTGGATGCTGCCAATGAGTTATGCCGCACATTATATGATTCTCGAAATCGTGCATTATATTTGCAAACGACTCGCCCCTCTCAGGTGGATCAGCTTGAATTAGGGACTTTAGATAACCTGGTTCAATGTTCAACGGGGTAACGCGGCGCTTGTCGATCGTGTCCAAGTAGTTGCTAATGTAATCGATCAAACTGTATCCATACTGTCTAAACTTATCCGAATTCATTGGACTCTCGCCGGCGTCAAGCGTTAATTTGGCGCCACTTTCGCCAACTTCAGGCAACTTGAACAACCTTGAAACAACATCAACCTGTCCCATTGGAGCCACGCTGGCCGATTCGTACGCGCAACTTCCGCCCGAAGTTTGAACCCCACAATCGGCGAAGGCTCGCTGCTTTGTTGCGCCCGTCACCGGAAGCGACTCGACAAATCTCACCGAGGGCTGCTTGTGGCGGGCTGCTGAGCAAAGCCCAACTTGCGTCTCCTGCCCCTCAAACTCCAATTCGCCGCCCCTCGCCCAGTTGGCCGCCAGTTGTGCGCCCCCAAACCCGTTTGCCTTGATCCTTGGGTCGCCATCTAGCGGCTGCCACTTGACGGGCGTCACTGGGGCGCTCCTAGTGCCGTTTGTGTCCGTTCTCAGGGCGCTCGAGCGGCGCATCAGGTAGCGTTGGGCAAAGCTCATCAGTTGGTTCAGCTGGCCGCTCGCCCTGCACTTGGTCTCCTGCTGCTGGGCGGCGCCCTTTGCTGGACTCTGCTGCCTCTGGGCGCCGGTGGAGCTCTCGCGCCCCGCCCACATTTCGTCGAAGTCGCCGCCCGGCTGGCTCGAGTTCGGGTTGGCGCCGTGGTCGTGGTCGTGGGTGTGGGTGTGCCGGTGGAAGGGGTTCAGGTGGGCCGTCAGGAGGAGGAGGGCCTTGAGGCGGCTCAGCCGTCCGCGAGCCCCTTGCTCGCCCTCCTCGCGCTCCTCTCCTCCGCTCTCAACCTCAACCTCCAACTTCACCTGCTCGCCCTCGTCCATCCTCTCTACTTCGGCTGATCTAAACTCACTAACTGTTGTCGAGCCTCTTGGGCGGTCTTGGTGGCGCGACCGCTGCTCATCCTCGTTGGGCTCAGTTTTTGATGAAATAAGTGCAATTTGTTTGGCCGATTGCAAAACCCCTTGAGCTTGCTGCTGCTGCTGCGGCGAGTCGCTGGCTCTCGCGATCACAGTCTCATTGCTTGATGTTGAATTCTTGCCCTGAGTTCCGCTTGCAGAGGTTCGCTCGCAAGCATCCCCTTGCTGCCTCCTGTTGGCCGCCTCCACCATTTTGGCCTCCACCCTGATGACGTGCGCGCTAATTGCTTTAACAGGTGTCCCTCAAAAGCAGAGCAAGTTTGGCACCGCTCGCCGCTCTAGAAGTGGGCTCCTCGCTGGCAAATCGGAGCAATTCGAGTGAGCAGCCCCATGGTTGCGCTCGGGGTTTTCCCGGCGAGCTTCCCTCGCAACTGAGCCTCTGTCCTCGGCCGGCCAAGCCTTTAGTGAGGCAGCGCAGCTAGGCGCGTTATTAAATTTTGCCCCTCTGCGCGAAGCAACCAGCGACTAAATATGGCCAAAATTGCACTAAATTCCTCGCAGCCCAAATACAAATCGCGCGCGCAAAACGCAACCGGCCAAATCGGCCCATTGTGATCCCAAAGGATCTCTCCTCGCCCCTTGCGCTCCATATTGGCGAGGAGGCTCCGTGTGTCTACAAAGTAATTGCATCCCTCGCTGTCACATAATCGATCGTCCGCCCACCTCGCTGCCGTGCCGGCTGGAACGAGCGCACGGGCATTAGCACGAGGGCAGCCCATTTGGTTTGCCTTGCTTCCGTTCGCGGGGCTCTCGTTGGCCCGCTGAGGGCGCCGCTAATTGAGCCCCCAAGCGGGCGTCTTGAATTCAATGCAAACTGCGCCCTCGGGGCTCCAAATGTCATTCCGTCGGGCGCTCTCGTGCGCAAACGTCAGCAGCAACAACAACAGCTCGTCCACTCTGATCGACACCTGCGCAAAATTAGCCGCCCAGCGAAAGTGTATGCCAAGGCCAATGCTGGCCTTGACTGGCCGCTCGAAACCTCCAGCTGAGCTCCACGGGCTCAAGAATCCCTAAAGCCGCGAGAGCTTCAGCTCGATGGGCTGATGATGATCCCTCGAGCGAGCGAGCTGAAGGCGCTCGAAGCTCGAGCTTTGGCTTGAGTTTGATAGCAAACAAGCTCAAGGCGGCAACTTTCACTCAGCACCACTCACCTGAACCCGTTACCTCATCCAGGCCAACCACTTATCATAATAATGAGGATTTTCGCGTGTTAATCGTTAATTAAGATCCATTAATCATTTGGTTAAACTTTAAACTCGAATGATTTGGCCCCGAATGATTGTTGAGCGCAAAGGGGTTCAGCTAAGTCAAGTTCCGTTCAGTTTGGTTCAAGCAAGCTCAGCTCAGCTTTGTGGCGAAACCAACGCTAACGAGCGGGTTTGTTTTGCACCTCCTATTCGCTCGCAAGTTGTTAGCCGACGAAAGTTTGTTTGCCTTCAACCTCGGCCAAGGAAACAGGTAGGCCGAGATGGGGGTTGATTAGCATTCATTGTTTCGCCCATCTGCTCGATTAGGCTCCAGCCGCTCGCCTTGCGTTGCCCTGGCGCCGAGTGCAAGCGTCTGGCAAGGAGCGAGCCAGACACTATCAATCATGGCCGGCTCGGATTGAGTTGGAAGCTCGAGGCTTGGCGCCCCCGACTGGCCGAGCTTGGATTTCAGGGCGAGCGAGCGCCCGTTTCCACTAAACTCGCGTGGGCGTCGCCGGCTTCGAACGCGCTCTTGCGCCATAACTCACCGCCACAGGTTACCCATCAATCAATCAAGCTAACCGACCCTTCCTCCCCTCCCCTTCACAAACCGTAGCCGTCCTCCTGGACACGACCGAGCAAAGCTCGCTCGGCTGGACCAAATACCCGGACGGAGGCCCGCAAACCAGGACGCCAGGTTGGGTCGAGGAGAGTTTCACAAATTTCGAGCGCGGAATTAATTGGCGCTCCTTTGTCGTCTGTGATGTCGCATTTAATAGTGTTAATAATTGGCTTTGGACGCCTTACATCGAGCGCGGGGAGGCAAATCGGCTTTATATCGAGATCAAGTTCACAATGCGCGATTGCAACCTCTTTCCGCAAATGGTTTTGAGCTGCAAGGAAACCTTTGCGCTGCTTTACAAGGAAATGGAGGCTCCAATCCAGCAGCAGCAGCAGCTCGACCAGCAGCAGCAACAGCAATCCGCTGGCGCCGGCCTGGCCAATGCCTCTTTTGCCCAATCAGACAGCTACACTCTCGTCGACGCCATTGCAGCCGACGAGGGTCGGTTCACGTCAAACACGGACGTCGTTATAAACACTGAAATCCGCTCCATCCCCGTGAGCAAACGGGGCGTTTACTTTGCCTTCCGCGACCAGGGCGCCTGCCTGTCGCTAATCTCAATCAAGATCTACCACCTCCACTGTCCCCAAATGCACTCAAACTTTGCCCTGTTCAATTCAACCCCAACCGGAAGGGATCTAACCTCGCTGGTTGCAGTCGAGGGAAGCTGCGTTCCAAATTCGCTCCAAATCGAGCAGCCGAAGATGTTTTGCGGGGCTGACGGAAATTGGAACAGCATGTCGAGTGGCCAGTGCAAGTGTTTGGCTGGCTTTGAACCGGCCGCCAACCAGACGAAATGCCAACCCTGCCAAGCGGGCAAGTTTAAACCAAGCCTTGGCGACCAAAGCTGCCATTTGTGTCCAGAGAGGAGCTCGGCCCCGTTCCTTGGCGCAAGCGAGTGCAAATGCCATGAGAATTACTTCAGGGCCCAAAAGGATCCCCGCTCGGCCCCCTGCACGCAGCCGCCGAGCGCGCCAAGCAACCTGAGCGCCGTCTATGTAGATTCAGCAACCATTATATTGCAATGGCAACCGCCAAGGTTCACGGGAAACCGCGATGATCTCACCTACAAACTTGTTTGCGACAATTGCGACCTAACAATGGTCAGCTCGCCACAATTTTATTCAAACTTTAGTGAAACAAAATGCATCCTATCCGGCCTGAGCCCCTCAACTAGCTACAGATTTTTAGTCTATTCAATGAACGGGGTTAGCCAGCTCTCAGGCCAAGCGGCCCAATTTAGTGAGATTAGCTTACAAACCTTAAAACAAGTGCCGCAAACAACGGCAAACACTCTCAGCGGACAGGGAGGCTTTCAGTTGACTCCAATATACAACTTTCGAGCTTTTGCTGGCGCAAGGGGAACGGACATGATCTTAGCCTGGGATGCCCAGCAACTCCAACCAACGGGCGACTCAATGATGCCGCCCGACCTTCCACTATTGGAGCCGCAACAGTTGCCTTCACTATACGAGATCCGCTACCAGCCGCGCCACCTGCTGGCGGGCGCCGACTCCGCGGACCGCCGCTCGCCCTATCCGGCCTCGCTGGTGCCCGGCCTGCTGGAGCCCGCAAGCCAGCAGGTTCAGTTGCAGCAGCAACAGCAACAGAGTGTCACCACAACAAACAGGGCGATCGCAATCACAACGCTGGCGCCCAAAACCGAGTACGCCTTTCAGATCCGCACAAAATGGGCCCACTCGAGCCAGTGGAGCGAGTTCAGTGAGCCCATCTTCATGACAACAACCAGCCAAGCGGCCAGCCACGGCCAGCTCCTCGATTCGGCCTACCTGGACCAGCAGGCGCAGTTGGATTCAGCGCGACAGGTTCAATTCAACGTGCCCAGCTCGATCCAGCAGCAGCAAAGTTCGAGCTCCTGGTGGGGCAGCCTGGTGTTTGTGATCTTCTGCGCGCTGCTCTTGTTTGCCTTGGCCTCGCTCGCCCTGCTCCACTACCGCAAGTCCATGTGCCTCCAGAACCTTAGCGCCGGCTTCGGAACCCTGAGCGGCTCCTCCTACGGCGGCGTCTACGGAAGCGGCGCCAGCTCCAACCTGATGGGCATCGGCGGCTTCTCGGGCCCGCTCGGCGCGGCCCTAGGCCAGGGCCAGAGCCACCACCAGCACCAGCTCCATCGGGCCACCCTGAGCGCAGGTAGCGCGGGCGGCCTCATCACGGGCTCCAACGCAACCAGCCGCTCCTCGTCGGGCGGCGGCGGCGGCGGCGCAGGAAATGTGGTGCAAAACTTCATCGCCGCCACACTCGGCCAGATTGGCGCCGGCGGCGCAAACTCGGCCCAGACGAAGGGCGGCCCCATGAGCGTGAGCGGGCCAACCAGCTACTCTATGGGCGGCGACGCAAAGCTGTTCGCCTCGAACCCAAGCAGCGTCTTGCAGCACCAGCGAAACCACTACCACCAAACGCTGGGCAGCGTTAACCACACAATGCTGCTTGGAAACCAGGCAAACCATTTCCACCAGCTTCCGCGGCAGCAGCAGCAACAGCAGGGCCACTTGGCAACCGCAAACCAGTGCAACCAGCCGGCGAGCGGCGACCTGTTCAAGTACCGCACCTTGAGCCAGCAGGCAGGTAAGTGTGGAACTCCGAGAAGTGTCGTCGTGGTCAGTGCGGCGGCCGAGCGTCGACAAGTTTGATTGATGCGCGAGAGGCTGGCCGTGAGAGGTGGGGGGGAGGAGGGACGCCGCCCAAGGCTGCTGAGAGCTTTGGAGCGACAACTCTTGGGCCGAAACGATTGATTGCGAAACGAGAGTTTGGGAGCGGATTTCAATTAACCTGGCCGCTGGAGGACGAGCAGGATAAATGGTCATTGTTGTTGATCACGCTTGCATCTTAGCTGGCCGAGCTGTCGCCAGGCAAAGCGGCGAGCTTTCGCTCGCGGCTGCGGCGCAACGAAAACCAGGAGAGCAAGAACAACAATCGAATGGGAGCAGCTTGTGGGCGAAGGGACGACCTTGCGCTGACATGAGCGCGGTCAAGCTCACGTCGACCGCCAGACGCAACCAAGTCCAATCCGGTCAGATTCAGTGCCATCCAGCGATGAGAGGGAAGCGAGTGGCTCGCTTTTGGGAGTTCAGGTTCTCACCTGACAAACGACAATGAGCTGGCGCAGCTTTGCTTTGCTTTGCTTGAGAGCAACAAGTTTCAATTTGCAAGTTTGCCCTTTTGAGTTTGCGTTCGAGTTTTGGAGCTTTAGTTTTGGCATTTGCTTCAACTTTGGCCCTGGAGCTTAGCTTTCAAGTTTGGCTTCCAGCGATGATAGGGAGCGCAGAGACGGCACCTGGCAAGTGGAGTTTCGGTGGCCATTGTCGCGCGCAAGCTCTGCGCTGCCATCAATCACCTGCTCACTCACTGAGTCGGCCCATGAGCGTCCACTTCCTCTATCTATCCCGGTCGCCCTTCTTCGGGCACTCCAATGGCCTGGAGCGCCAATCCGACGCCGCCGCCGCCGCCGCTGCTGCCACTCGACTTGGCGTGAGTCTAATTTGGATCGCGCTCGGCAGCTCCTGGCCACAAGAGGATGGGGCTAGCAAACAACTGCGAGCCTCGAGGGTCGAGATTGTGCAGATTGAGGCGCTTAGATTCTGGCAGCGCAGAGCCGCGAGTCTGTCATCGCCGGCCGCCCAGTTGGCCGCCGCTCGCTGGCCGGCCAGCGCAACCATCCCGCCTCAAGCCGGCCCTTCGGTTTGGGGCGCCCGCCTAATGAGCCAATGATTAATGACGGGCTATTAAATTTAATTAATCCCCCCACCTGGCGCCGCGAGTGTGGAAGTGGAAGCGGAAGCGGAGGGGCGCGCGCGCAGGTAGGCAGCAGAGCCGGCCGTCCTCGTCGCCGCTCGCGCTTCAAAGTCAACTTCACTCCCCGAAGTCAGGTGCTCGCATTGAGAAGTTCATTAGCTCGGCTCGGTTGCGCAATCCTTGGCTCTGGATTGGTTCGGTTCGGCTCAGTTCAGTTCAGTTTAGTTTAGTTTAGTTTGCTAGACTTTGACGCCATGCGAACCCATAACTCACCTGGCGGCTGGCCAGCCGTTGCGGGCGCAATTGGCAGTCGGCCAACTTGGAGGCGAGCAAATTGTCAACGAGCGCCACTTGTTGGCAAAGCCCGGCTGGCGGCCGACCGCAAACTTGCCCGCGAGAGCCACTGACCTCTGGAGCCGCTAGCGCCGGAACTGGCCTGCGCTGGCCGGCACAATGGCCGCCTACGCACCACCTGTCGCCTGCTTGCGTGCTCGCCCAAAGCTCGATCGGTCTGCTTGCTTGCGCTGCAGTGGCAGTGCGAGGGGACGAGACGAGACCAACTTTTGGTTGGGAAAAGAAACGAGACAGGATTGAAATGAGCTTGGCCTGGAGCTCCTATGGCCAGCTCAGTTCAGCTTTGACTCGCCTCGTCTTGCTTGGCGTGGCGCACTTTTCCCACTCAATCGGGTGGAGCCGATTCTCGTGCTAAGGCTCTCGATCAATGCGAGCGCCAGACTTGCCGGCGACCAAAGACAATTACGCCGCTCACGATCGGCCGAAAGCAAACAAACAATCCCACTAACCTACCTCACATCCGCTCCAATATCTCACCCACTTCTGGCTAAAACGCAAACTTCGTCTTTGCTCGGCTTAAAATTGGAATGAAAATGGAATCTCGGAAACTGAAACTGAACGCAACAGGTGCCCATTTCATGCACCAGGATCCGCAGCAGCACATCTACGACGACCTGGACAACACAACAACTAGCTGCTCCTCGTTGCAAGGGCAGGGCTCTAACGAGATTGAGCCGCAACTGGTGAGCATCGAGTCTGTTATTGGCAGAGGTAAGTTTGCGCCTCCCCCCCCCCGCCAGACGAGTCAGCGAGAGAGAGCGCCGCTGGCGCCATCTGGCCCCGAGGGCCGCCGAGCGGGCGCCCAAACGGAGGACGATCTGTCATGAGCCTCTAGTTAGAGAAAAATTATCGCCACGACCGAGCGGCAAGAATTGCGATAATAATTTACATTTAAGGGAGCCACTCCAAGCCGAGCCAATTTGAGCCAAGCCGGCCGCCTAGAGCTCTAGGGGCTCGAGAAATCGCTCAATCTTGTTTATCATGAGCGGCCATTATTGCACATTGGAAGGCACTTCAGTCAGTCCAATGGCGCCGCAGCGAGCCGGCCGCAACAAGCGACCGGCTGGCCGAGTAGCTGGCGGACTAGCCAGCCTGCCTGCCGCTCATTAGGGGCCACTTAAGCGGCTTTGGCAAGTCTGCGGCCACATTGGGCGGTCGTGATTTATGGACGCGATGATTGGCCCGTTTAGTGGGCTCGCTCGCCCTCAGGCCGCCCGCAGCTCGGATTGCGCTGGCCTTAGCATGGCGACATCAAGCGGCTACCGTTTGGCGAGCTCGCAGCTGGCGCTCTCACGCTCCCGCAATAGTGAGCCAACTAACCAACCCATTGCAATCTGGCCCCAACCAAACTAAACCAAAACTCCATCCCCCAAAAGGCGAGTTTGGCGACGTCTGTCTAGCTCTACTCCGCTCGCCAAACACGGGCGCCCAAACTAGAGTGGCCGTCAAGACCCTAAAGGCGCATGCGAGCGACAAGGCCAAGCTGGACTTCCTCATCGAGGCCTCGATTATGAGCCAGTTCGAGCACCCCAATATCGTGCGGCTTGAGGGTGTTGTGACGAGGAGCGAGCCGCCAATGATAGTTAGCGAGTACATGGAAAATGGCTCGCTAGATTCCTATTTGCGGGTAAGTTTTAAGTTCACTCTTAAAATTGGATCAAATCCATTGCAATTGGAGGGGCCCACATTAACCCCTTCGTCCGACAACAGGATAACAAGGATAGATTCACTTGCCTCCAGCTGATCTCAATGTTGCGTGGAATTGCAAGCGGAATGCAATATCTGGCAAAACTGAACTACGTTCACAAGGTAAGCTCAAGTTGGATAATTGTTGTCCGCCGCCATCCCCTCTCCTCGAAGCCCGTGCCAATCTCTCGCTCGTAAGCCACCAACTTTTCCCATTTGATTCGCGCTCCTTGCTCGTCCCTTTTCCCTTCCTTTTCATCGGCCGTTCCAAGCGGATTCGGCCAAACGATGTGTGTCGAATGTGGCCCATTTCAGCTATTTGGTATCACCTGTTTCGCGCGCAACACCACTCGGCCGGCGGTAATTGAATTCGGCTGCCCTCGAGGCTAACGAAAGGCGGCCGTCGCTTCCTCCTCCTCCTCCTCCTCCTCCTCCTGTTGGCCAATCAATCAAACGGAGCCGAGCGCGTCCGGCCAGCAGGGCTCTCATCTGCCTCTGGTCTAGTTTGCCAGCCGGCCGCTTCAAGCAGCAAGCTTGAGTGTCCCCGGCGCCTGCTGCTGGCCCTGAACCCTCGGCGTGGCAAATCGGCGGGCAACTTTTATTAGGGCCGCCGTGGCCAGGAGAAAGAGAGGGAGAGAGAGATAGACTTCGCCTGTTGCAGTTGGCCGTGGAATTGGATTGGATTGTTAGCAGGAGATATTGTGCCAGTTGAATAATCAATCAGCAAATCGGCTGGCTGAAGGCAGGCAGGCGGCCAGCCGGCCGGCCAACCTGGCGCCGCCACACTTTCAACATGCCCACTCTTGCCGAGCTCTCGCTGAAAGGAGGCAGCCAAACTGGCGGCGCAAATCTCGCCCGACACTCTGCCTTAGATCCTGGGGCCAACAAGTTTATTGTTGTTTGCTTGGCCCATAAAATTTGTAAAATAATACAATCGCTACAGGACGACTTTGCAGTGGTCGTCGTCGTCGCCGCCGCCGTTTAGTTTCAATTACAGGCGGCCGGTTGTCGCTTGCATGTTTACAAGGAAACACCATTTAACTATAACTGGCCACTTGTTGTTTGGATTGAGATACACTCGAGAGCAGCATCAATTGGGCGAGAAAGAGAGAGAGAGAGAGAGAGAGAGCGAGGGCGAGAACGTTTGATGTCTCTCTTCCACTCGAGCTAGGCCACTTTTATGGCCGCCGGCTAGACTCAGGGGAGGAGCCGCAGTTTTATCGTTAGCCGCCTCAATTTGCCAGATTCCGCCCCGTACTAACACAATCCGAACCGATCTCTCGCCAACGATTGGCAACAAAACCATCACCAGGATTTGGCCGCGCGTAACATCCTTGTAAATGGGCAAAATGTGTGCAAAATCGCCGACTTTGGCCTCTCGGCCCACCAATCGGCCGCCAGCGGGGCCACTGACCAGAATGAGCCCTCCAAGGGCGACTACTCGAACGACTCCACCAGCACAAACAGCTCAAACACCCTCTCAAGCCAAACAACCGGCAGCACGCCCACGACGGCGAGCACGCTGGCCGGAAGCAGCACCCTCAACCAGCTTCAGAGTGCAGCCAAACAGATAGCGCAGCAACGCTTTGCAATCCAGCAGCAGCAGCAGCAACAACACCAGCCGCCACCTAATCAGCCCATGCACTCCATCCAGAACCCGCGCATTCCGGTTCGCTGGACTGCCCTCGAGGCGATAGCCTTCCGCCGCTTCACTTCGGCCTCGGACGTCTGGTCCTATGGCATCGTGTGCTGGGAGGTGATGACCCAGGGCGAGCGGCCCTATTGGAACTGGACCAACCAGGACGTGATCAAGGCCATCGAGCAGGGCTACCGGTTGCCGCAACCAGAGGTGAGTCAGCCGGCCATCCCCCGCTTGGAGCCTCCCTGCTTACAGCCTTCCAACTTTCCAACTAACCCCACCACTCACTTTCTCCATAGGGCTGCCCTGAGCAACTGTACAAGCTGATGCTCGATTGCTGGCTCAAGGACCGAGCTGCAAGGCCAACCTTTGGCCAGATTCTCAACTCGCTGGATCGCCTGTTGAGCCCCTACGACGACCCATTCTCGCTCCATAGAAACCCCTTTGGTCACTGCCAGGCTCTAGCCTCTCAGGCGCCAGTGCTGCCGCCACCGCTTAACAATGCGGCCCAATTAGTGCCAATGCATACAAGGTAAGTTGGGGCCTCTAAGTTGAGCTTAGTCCGTGCGTGAACCAAGTCCGTGCAATCGCGGCCGCCAGTCCAATCATTGAATGTCGAGTGTTGGCCAAAACTTTTCCATGTCCATGAATATGGAGCAGCGAATACAAAGCTGAACCAGATTCATCGGAGCGGAAGCGACCGAAACCCGACCGGCCAGTCACGTAAAGTGGCCGCCCGAGCTCCAACGCGAGAAAGTCCGAGCCAATCAAACCAAAACTCCCCCGCTCTGCATTAGCGCTTTGTTTGTTTGAAGAGGCGACCCTAGCGCCATCTCTCGGTGGGACCCCACTCGCCAGATGATTGATGTTGTAGATGTTATAGATGGAAAATGACCAATTTGAAGTCAAGTTCAGCCAAACCAACGGAGGGTAGTTTTCGCTACATCATCTGCCAGCGATGGCCATGGCCATACGAATGGTCATCTCTTGGCCCAGTGAAAGTTTGCAAGCTTTCGGATGGAAAAGTAAACCAAGAGAATGGAAACCATTAGGCGGCCAATAAGCCAAGCCAAACCTGCCAACAACTGTCTTCGGGTTGTTGGCGCCATTGCGGCCACCGTCAGCTCAATGTTTCAAATGTTTTCGCCCCAAAAGCCTAACTAGAGGGCCTGAATTCGGCGCACGTAACTCAGGCGTCCGGTTGAATCCATCATAAGCAACACCAGCGGGCTTACAGGGACCCCCTCCCCCTCTCTCACTCTCTCTGTCTCTCTCGGGCGTCCGGAATTGAGAGATCACGTACATGGCGGCCCCGTCGCTGGTTGGCATTGTGTGAGCCCCTGGCCTTCATTAGCTTCATCATAAACGAGCGCTTCCGTCTGCAACCAACTGAGCCACCGCCAATGGTGTTGGCGCCTTACGCAAGCCAACAAGGGCTTTTCTTATGGTCGGCTGGTCCACAAACTAGCCAGCCTGTTTGACCGCCAGCCTGGTTGAGTGCAGCCGAGAGCGAGAGATCTATGGCGGTAGCAAATTGTCGGCTAATTTTATACAATGACAGTTTTGTGAACGCTGTCAATATTGGCCATCCAGCAGAGCAAGCCGACCATCGCCTACAGCGGATGGGGTGCGATTTGATTATCATTATTATTGCCATTGCCGTTGGCGTTGGCGGCGCCATTATTCCGATAACAACATCACACTTGAGCGGAGTCTGCAAGGGGTCCGTAAATCTAGGGCCAGCTTTGCAGTGGACCCAAATCCGGCCCACTGGCCAGTTCCGGAGCGACAAGTTTAAAATCTAATGTTTGTTTATGGGGATCCTTTGGGTTGGCGTGGAAAAGAGTGCGCGCGGTTCGCATCCTAAGCCGACCGAGTGGCTGGATAGTCGGCCAGCGGGCCAGCTGTAATGCGAGGCGATGCGCCGACCATTAGTCAACTTCCTGTCGAGTGAGCAATGTGGCGCAATCGAATTCAGCTCGTGCCCAGCTGACTTGGCTCGTCCGGCCTCCATCACTCTCGCTGTCCCTATCCCTGGGAGAGTGCGTTTGGCTAGCACGTTGCACAATCAAATGGATGGTAAATTTGATTACGCGAATCATTAATCAACTTGGCCGCCAACCAAGTGAGTTGGGCGCAGCCGTCGCCGCCGCCACTTCGCCTCTTCCGGTCGACAGTGCTCGCGGCCATGCTCTCTAGGCGACCAGGGGTTGTGTAACTATTGTTGCTTCTTGGCAGCTAGATCGGTCAGTTTCTCGAGTGTTTGGGGTCAGGGGATTGCGAGTTAGCTGGGTGCTCGCGCGCCAGTCCCACCATGCCAATGTTATGGGAATCCAGAGCCCTATTCAGAGCCAGGGCTTACTTCTGTCGGCCTAGCTGTGATCTTGGATTGATAACAAACAACTAATTAATAGAAGCCGCAAAAGGCCGTAGATCATTGCGTGTTTGTCGTTGCCGCAAGCGCTTGATTGTCTGGGTGTCCGGCTGTTGGCGACGCCGCCGGCCAATCAGGTTGGCGGATCTTTTTGCGTCTACATCATGATAGGTTGGCATGGTTTTGCCCGTTTGCCGCCTTCCTCATGGAAACTGCTGCTGTCGCTGCTGCTTTTCGTCATAGACAATAAATAGGCACGCAAATGGTATGCAAATCGAGTATCTGGCTCGGCCCGCTCTTTGCCGACTGGCCAACGGGCCGGCTTGCGGTCTAGTGTTTGTTTAGAAACACATGCTGGCTCATTTGCATCCCCGCAAGTCCTCTAATTTCAGCTCCAAGCGGCCGATAAGACGGACTGGCGACAAGTTGAATCGAAGCCCAACCGATCCCCCTCCATCTTCTTCCTCATACCATTCTCCGTATTCAGTTGCTAGCTTCAATAGGGTTGCTTGGCCGTCGGTTGCGCCATTGGTTGCGGCCAGAAATAACGAGCAAAGTTTGGCGCGCGTCAGTTTGTTTACTTCTGGTGGCGAGAAAAAGAAAAGTTCGCCGAGGAAATAAATGGCCCAGCCGCGTGGCCAGTGGTCAGTTTGCGCCCACAGTGCAAGGGAGGAGGATTGTCACTCCAACCTAGCGGCTTCCTTTTGTATCATATCCACTTATATTAATAATAAATCAATAGCCAGGAGCGAGATAACATCTTTCACCTGAACATTGGGAGGAAATTGGCGAGAGAGAGAGAGAGCAGGAGCGGTTTGTGGTGGCGAAGGCCTGGCTGGTTGGCCAGTTGGCCGGCGGGGCCCTCTCAATCAGGCTAGGCCTGCTAGTTTCGGGCTTTGCCTCGCCGTGGGTCCAGTTGGTCATGGTGCATTCCCAGCTCGCAACCGGGAGCGCTCACTTACCGGTGCAGTCGCTGCCGTTGCCATCGCGTCGGCTAGAATCTTTTGGCGGCCACCAGGTAAAAGATGGATGCTCTCCCACTGGAGCCCACAAACTGGGACCAGAAAAACAAAACAATTAATCACCATCACGTCCGGGCACCGTAAATAGGCAGCGAGGGCCACTTAACTATGGAACCCGCAACCTGCGGCTACTTGTGTGATCGATTGGGCTTCAAATGGCTGGCAGGTTTGGCCAACCGATAGGAATCGGAGTGTTTACCTTGTGGCGGCCGCGAACCGTCGCAACCACATTGACAATCATATCTTCGAGAGAGAAGTCGTTCGCAAACCTCGCCAACTTTGCCGATGGTCATGGAGATTTAGCGAGGGGGGGGGAGAGGGAGAATATTAGTGGCTTTTAATCCGCCGCCACAGCCGACACGGTTCTTCATTACCGTAAAACCAGCTTTACCTGTCGGTTTAGAAGCATGAGTCACATATAAGTTTGCAAACAGCAGGAAAGAATTTATTGAAACAATTGACACAACCCACTAGCGGCTGAGTTGATTCTTGGATTAGAGATCAAAAGCGGCTGCCCATCAAGATTTCTGTTTAGGGTCAGGAGAAGTCGGAAAGCTTAGCCGATTGTTGGCGATCACGTCGGCTAAGATATTCAAATTTTCTAATTGCCAAAAGTCGAGGGCATTGCTTACTGAAAGGGATAATCTTAAAGCGCATGGACACAAAATGCAAATATCCTCACGTTTAAGCCCCAAGTTTGGAGTCTAAAAATCAGGGTGCGTGACTTTAGCTTTGTATATCGGTTGGTTGCCGCCACTACCACTAGCTTGCTAGCTCAATTCTTGCTACCCAACTCTCAGCTGCCGGCTTTCAACAGTCATCTCTAGGAACAGCTGCACCACAGTTTGATTGATTTTTGATTATCATTACCTGGCGCTAATCCGCTCACCTGAGAGCCAGCGATTGCGGCAGCAGCAACGACAGCGGCGGTGACGGCGACGACGGCAACGGATGGTTAGATACAAATCTAGCCGGTCGAGGTCGGTTTGTTGGGTTGTGTGTAGCATTGCGTAATATCAACAAAAATCTAGCAAGCGATTTTGCATCCGAAGTGATCCGGGAGATGCGATAAGCCGAAAGTTGTTTCTCGGTCCCGGCACAAACTGTGCACTAATCTTGATCGTCCCCTGCATTTCGTCGTCCCCCTGGCCGTATCTTTCTTTTAAACTCTGCTCCTTTATTTATTCGGCCCAACGGCCATGAAATAAGATTTATTTCGAGCTTTGACGGGCCTAACCTGAGCTCGAGGGTGCACTTGTTTCCTGCGCTGCTCATTGAAATTCGCTCACCAGACGGGACTTAGGTGACTCTACCTGTTGGCTTGAATCATGGCTCTCTCATCCAGCTAGAGCGCAATTTTTTGCATAAGCAATGGAAACATTCGAACCAATTCTATTGACAACTGATTAGATGTCGATCAGTCTAGAGATTACATGGCCAGGAGTGAGCAAGAATTTGAAAAGGAGACGAAGGATTGTGAGCGCTCATTTGATGTGATCCAAGTTAAACTAGCGATTGCTAGTGCTAGTTAGTAATCTATGCAAATAGATGATTTTGATTTATATCTCGATGATGACAAGTAATCTCGTAATACATTGAGTTTATTTACATTTTCATGCGAGTCTAAGAGGAAACATTTTAGCGGATCTACCCAGGCTCTATTGTTCCTGAGCAATCGCCACTTGAATGGGCAGTGGATTGAGCTCGTGTTGGCTTTTACCTGGATTTGAGCCCGCAAGGAACCTTGAATGGTGGAATTTGCGAGCAAGTGCACTACAATTGGCGCCATTTGTGTTGGCCGCGCACAAAAGGAGATCACTGCTGTTTGCCATGACCAGCCTGGCTTCAAAATGGCGACGGGAGTGAGGCGGGGAGAGACGGTGGAGCCATCCAATGGATGTAGTATTTGTTTTACACTCACCTGACCATTAAAAATTCTTCCTAAGCGCTCCATCTCACTCCCAAAAGAGATCCATCTTCCCTCTCTCTCTCTCTCTCTCTCTCTGGGCCAAATCTCGATCTAGCTCTCGCGTTCAAAACCGCTGAGTGTCTCTTCAAAGAAGCTGGGAGAAGTTTTGAAACTGGCATGCCAGTTTCACCTTTTGCAACTAACCAACAGATTTATTGCATTTAAGTGCATTGCAAGCCCGCAAGTAGAGATCTAGCTGGATTTGGGCCTTTTAAAAATCACATGAGACTAGCATTCATCATTTGCGAGCGCTTATCCAGGTGCAGGCGATGATGTTGCTTTGCCTCTCTCACTCTATGACTTTCTCTCAGCTTTCTACCAAGAATGGTTGGTTCATTTTATCAAGTTCGAACAGTCCACAGGTGCACACAACAATGGTCTTCTAAATCATCCCATTCCGTCTACTTTACGATGTTGAAAGATTATTCACAACATGCGACTGAGCCAGAGGACGAAGCTCATGGCAATAATATTGGTTTTTCTAATCAACGTTGATAGACCATAGAATTCCCAAATCTGCCCTCTCTCGCTCTTCCTTCCTCCCAATGCTCTCTTAACTGCACAATCACTTGCCATCAGTGTCTTCTAAGCGACTAATGAATATGATAATTTCTCCTCGTTATGGGGGGTAACTTATGGGCAGCGAGAGCTTCTATCAATTTTCCGGCCAACCTCTCTCGTCGGCCGCAGTCAGTTTGCTGGTTTTGTCTTCCAGCTACCAAGCTATCAGGGCCGAGGCTGTGGCTACGACGGCCGTTCCAAAACCCCTAGCGTGAGGGCAGCTCGAAAGAAATGTAGACACTCGACTTGCATCCAAACAACTGGCCCATCTACCTGCTCCAAGGGCTGATTTGCATGACGTGAACCAGTTTCCCCACCTACCCAGCCTTTGATTAATTGACTAACCCAATTTTTGTTCCTTCCTTCCTTCATGGCTGCATTGATCATCATCAGAATCTCCAACCAGGAACCTGCCTACTACGATACATACAATCCCATCGGCCAACTGATGAGCAACAGCAGCAGCAACAACAACAACAACAGCTCGGCCAGCAACCAGAACGCCCCAAACAAGCTCCAGTCCGTTGATGAATGGCTTGATTCCATAAAGATGTCGAGGTACAAGGAAAACTTTCAGCGCCACCAGATCAACACCCTACAGTATGTTGCTCGTTTGGGTCGCACTGACTTGGAGTTAATTGGGATCCAAAATGGGCAGCATCTAAAGAAGATGGTGCAAGCAATCATGTCACTCAGGTCGGCCTCGAGCATTGGGGCCTCGGGCGAGGGATATCTCGTATGAGTGTTATGGCCATCGCTGTGTAATATATCGTTGCGCGTTTTTTAAACTATACAAACTATCAAGCAAGCTAGTCAGCGTGGAAAATCAAGGATTTGGAGTAGAGATGGAAGAAGTGTTTTTAATCTAACTCTGGCATATCCCACCAACGATCAAACAAGCGACCAACAACAAATCAATGTGATGCAACCAACCAATTGAACTATCTGCGGCATCAAACCCGATGCGAAATTTGCTCAATCGGGCCGCCTGCAAGCAATCAGCCAACTCAAAGACTGTCTGCTTTCCTCAGGTAGCTCATATCAGTGGAACTTGAACTCTAATTTTGAAGTGTTGTGAACATGTTGGGCTGGTTTTGATACTCGAGGCAAGCAAATTAGCTCACTTATGAAACGGAACAAGAAACTAACTAAAATGTCCATTCAAATTGTTAAACTTTTGTCTCTTGACCCATGAAATCAAGTAAATCCTACTTTTTAACACAGATATTAAAGACATCTACGATATTTATTCAACTTTCCCCGGCTATACTTCGACACTCATCCAATCAAAAATTGTCTCTCGACTCTTGATTTTAGCCTCTGTGGAACTCTCCCTTCCGTTCGAGTTGACTGAACCAAGGAAACCCTGGCGCCATCTGGTCGCCGGTTGGTTGACCTGGAACATAACAAAGCCCCGTTAATTTGAGCCAGCGATAGTCTAGTTTTATTTGCTCAGGTAGCGCAAATATGCTAAAAAGGAAGAAGCCCTCTGGAATGAGAAAAATATGCAAATCAAAGCTTGTACTCTCAACTTCTATGAACCTTATGCGCTTTCACCTTCCATAACCCAGTTTTTGAGATCGAAAGGGCCGACGGATTATGTGTTTGCTCTGCTGGTTTATTTTGGAGTTCCGGAAAGAGTATGAGAATGTTATTAGCTTTTGCTGCTGTACAAATAGCATCATGGACAAGAGTTAAGTGGATGAATGCTGGCTTGTTTATTTATTCATTCATTCGCATAACTATAACTTGGCTAATTGATTCACCAACTGGGGCGTTTCAGTCCAACTTTATAGCTGGCCTGTTTGTTGTGCCAAAACAACTTTGCCTCGGCTGTAATAAATTATCGCCCTAGTTAATACTATCGGTTGTTACTGATGCTGCCACCGGGACACAGCTTGCGAGGAGAGCAAGCAAAAGTGTCGCCCAATGATTAACGGCCGAACGAGTGAGAGCTTGACTGGCCTTGGTCCACCAAGTCAAGAGGGCTGATGATGGGCAGGGGAGCCACTTGAGTGGATTGCTCGACTTCCATAAATTTTCGCCCAACAGTATTGACATAAATGTTGTTTGCAGGTTGTTATGATGAAAGGATTCATTAGCGGATAGAAGTGGACGAGAATTTATGATCTTTTAGCCGTAAAAGTAGTAGAAGTGGATCCTTCGCCACCAGGGCGAGAGATTGGCCTTGTTGATACGGACAGCTGGTGCTGGCTTGTCCTGTCCGCCCCGCAAATATGGCCTTCCCCTTTGGGAGTGAATTTGAATTTTTGAGATAAGAGAATGCGAAAACTAGCAACACTCAATAAACGTTCCTCTCTCCTTCTCCTTCTAGCATTGGCCAATATAGACAATCGCTGGCCTAGCTTATCTGCTTTAAATTCAGGTGATGGCTCGCAGTCAATTAGAAGTGGGTCCAGCTTTGCCTAGCTAAGCTGTATAAAAGCTCCAACATCACTCGTTCCTTTGGTCAGGTTAGTTTTGTTCGTGTTTTGGAATACAATTATCAAGATTCGCCTTGGTGTTCGTCGGATGACACAAACTAGCCAATCGACTCCCACTCAAACTTGGCCACGAAAACAAACCCAACGCTATCTGCCTTCGCCAGTTTCAAGATCAACTGTTGGCTTAAAATTCTAATGAGAGCAGTTAATGCTGGCGATGATGAGCAAATTCATTGATTTAATAGCAGGTTTTAGTTAAGCCTCAGAGGAGGAGATAAGTCAAAGTTTGGCCATAATTTAATTGCCTCCTTAAGCCACCACGACTGCGTGTGTTTAGTTGGCTAAATGTCTTGTCCAGTTTAACTAACTTCAGCCAGGTATGAGCCAAAAGCAGCCTCTCTCCCCCCTGGCGAGCTCTGTGGCCGGCAGAGTGGCTTACTCTGAGCCAAGTTCATCATCTCATCTCATCTCATCTTGGTTCCACCGAAGCTTAAGCTAACGAATAAAAAGCCAGCTCCAAGGAGCGAGATAAGTTCATGCTCTTGGCTGAACTAACTTAAACGCAAGTTCAGTTATACTAATCTTGAGCTCTTTGAATCTGATGCTGATTTGCGGGGAGCGGAAACGTTGCCTCTTGAAAGTAGGAAGTTTGTGTCGAATTTAAACCACCATCAAGTTTTAATAATAAATCGGCGCCAGCGAACCCAACTGACGAACTCTTGTCAGTAGATCAATCATATCAATTATTGAAATGGATAAAACGTAATGCTCTCAGAGGACGCAAACCTCAGCGATTGCTGATGCCCAGGCAGATTCAATCCTCATTGTGAAAGTCAACGAAGCTCGTTCGGCCAATTCTGTCCACTTGAACAAACTTTATCTAACCTAATCTGACCAAGAGCCCTGTAAAGGATCCATCAGTGCCAGTATATTTTCGTGAAAGTCCATTCTTTATGAATTGACATGGATAATGTGACACCATCGAGCTCGCACCTGATTTCATCTCTTTGAGGCTATGCGACTCAAAGCTAAGTGCTGATATTTGCTGGGAGAGAGAAATCAACCAAATGAGGCGGATCTATCCATCCCTCTGCAAAGGTGCGAAGGAAAGCCCAATAAAGTGGCCAGATCAGCGAGCTTCGAATTGTCTTATCTCGAAAGAAATCAACCCCAACTGATTCCAAATGATCAAGCGATGATCTAGCCAAGCTGAAGGGAGAACAGGCGAGCAAACAAACATACAAGTGAGATTGTAGGTTAGCCCAATGAGTGGATGGCGAACAGTGTGGCCAGAAAGGAAAAGTTAGTTGCGGTTTATATCTATTTAGATGAGAGATTCAAGCCTGATAAGGAGTCTTCTTGAACCCTTGGCAGTACCAATGAGGTGGCCAAAACTGGGCACACCAATGGCTGCATCGCTGATCCGAGCAAACCAACAGACTGTTCACTACAACAGCGTCCAACCTATCGCAAACTTGCGCCAGACTCCTTCGCCCAAATCAGCTGGCCTTGTGCTCGGTTAACTAAACCTAAACCGGCTATGTATTGCACCCTCTAAGATGATTTGACTTGCTCACGATGCCTTCTCAAACTCAATGAATTAGCGTGACAGCAAGTGCCGCTGAATTTGGTGGATGTTCCAAACTAAACTCGAGTTGCTCGTTGACTGGCCAGCCGGATTTCCGCTTTAGAGTCGTTCGCAGTGCCGACTGATTGACTGAACCCTCGTCAGCTGCAAACTGGACCAGGATGAAGTGAACTGGAGCCGCGGGACATATATCCTATTGCTGAGCGCTCGGATGGTCATTATTGTTTCCGATTGCACCCGAGACGATGTAGTGGGCGCTATGGGTCGTATGTTAGTATGCTGAGCAACGATGCCCTCGAGTTACACAAATGTTTACCCAAAGAGCACAAATTGGATAGACAGATCCTGTCCACTCTTCGCGAGAGGCAACCAAAAGCAAGATGCAAGAAACCATCCTCGTCCTTAAATAAGATAAAAGGACAATCCTTGGTCGCTGCTAGTCCAAACTGCTCGTTGCTCCGAATTCCAAGCGCCGCATCTCCACCTGTCAGCCGTCCAAAAGTGCAAAGCTTGCACGAACCATAAACGCAGTTGACCAATTGCAATGGTGAGCGGTTTAGTGAATTGAACTAGCCAGCTGTGTCTTGTTTCGCCGACCACCCCGGCAAATAGGCTTACTAACCAAATGGCACCAGCGGCCAATCGGTCATTTGGATCCCATATAGCCCGGAGCAAGTTAGACGGTGCCAACTGATTGGCCGGTTGTTCCCAGTAGGCATAACAATTGCTCTATCGGTCGCCTGGGGATATTTGTCTAGGGCTGCGGATTCAGTATGTCGACTGTTCAATTGAACAAACTTGCATCACTTCCTCACCTTTCCTTCAGGCTTTCGTGCGCTAACAGAACCCTTGATTAGTCCCATAGGCAAACTAGTGCTATAGTTCGCCCGTGAACAAATTAACGAATTCTGCTCTCATCTGAGCCAATCTTTGCAATCAACAGTCCCATTTCTACACAATAGGCAAGCGATGATCGATATTGATATGGTTGAAGAAGCCAGCATTTCTATTGCAAAAGAGCAATCCAGTTTAACTAACGGATATCTTGAAGTTCGCAGCGAGACTTTTTAAATTACGCGCGCATTTTATTCAACCGAGAATTCTCGACTCCACACTGCCATCTAGAATCTGAGCGAACTCTTCGCCATCACAGTCTGGGACTTGCTCCCGACTATAACAGATACACCAAGTTCTACTATTGATCTTATTTGATCGATCCGCCACCTTATATCCAATTAAGCTTGGCCTCTCGAAATGATAGTAACGGAGTGCATTGGATGAACTAGAATAGTTCGAATGACCTTATAGTTGAATTACGGTGAGAAGAACCGAAAATGATGTAAGCATAACGGATATTTGAATCTGCGTTGGGTCAAGGTAATCCATTGTGCTAGTTTCACATGGACGGCCTACACAATGCGGATGATGACAATATCTTGACTACACCAAGACTGCTGATTCGGTTGACGAGCGTTCGAGAGGAGACCTCCAATCCTCTGTCGCTCGGAATTTTCGCTGTCAATTCGGCACGCTACCATTTGCCGAGACTTGAGAGGGACACTGAGCGGAACGTAAGGCAAGGCCGTCTTAATATCACGAGAGTTGACATTAACAGATTCTCGTATCCCAGGCGAGATAAGAGCCATCTCCAAGTCTTGTTTTTAAATTACACCCGAAGGGTTAAAATCTTGACATCAGGGGAAATGCAGTCTGAGCTCGCTCAGTTTGCGTTGGCTTGCCAGTCGTTCGAGGCAATATGCCATCCTGTCTAGTCCGCTTGATGACATTGATCCTCGTTAGCACCAGACTCCGGTGAGTTGTCACAAGTTGATGGATAGCTTAGGATCGGAGTTAGCATCAATTTCCGAGTCTCTTGCGCCGGGTTGGATGTCGCTAACATGATACAGGAATCATGGCAGCCTTATTTCATGAAATTCTATCAGGGAGGCTGGACATTGCTAGTATGAAACTGTCGTCCGGTTTACAGCTTGGCAGGAGCTCTTGAAACAAATCAAGCCGCCGTCCAACCCGCATCTTGTTCCTTCGAGCGCTGGCCCAATGGCAACCTTTTCATTGGCTAAGGTCATGCACCAGAGAGTCCGGTTGCAGATCGAGCTCTCAACAATACTTTGGCCCGATAGATGAGGACTGAAGGCTCTACATTGGAATTGAGCGTCAAATAACTGACCAGGCAACTCTCTGATAGGAATCTCAGTTTTCAGGCAGAGACTTTTGAGATTTCTGGTTGTGCCAATTTTATCCAATGAGGCTGATGAACAGCTCGACCACCGAGTACCCATCGAGTTTAGGTATGAATTTGGAGCCATTATCCATTTGGTCGGATCGCAACTGCTCCCAAAAGGATGTCCGTCGTGGTGCAGCCCGAAGTTGTGAGCGATCTCATGCGCAGACACCCAAATAGAGCCGAGACCTCTAGACGGAAACACTCGTTCTCGGCTCGAATCTTTCATGTTAAAATTTTTGTATCCGACCCCAAACTCAACTATCGAGCAGCTCAGGTCGGGCCATTCCAGTCCACCAACAGGACTTATACCCATTAATGATGAGCTTGCCTCTTGAGATTCATAACGAGCCTCCTCGCCACTATAAAGATCTTGTGAGGTCAACATGAGGCCGAGATCCCATTTTCTCGGTGACTTTTCCCTCATGCTTGCCTGGTATAAACAAAATTTGCTCAACAAAGTGTCGATGTCGCCCTGATTGCTAGAAAAGTCCACCTTAGAGGTTATGAAATAAATGTCGACCAGTTCAAACTGTATCTTGCTGGTGCTGTTGCTTTTAAGTCCATCAAAAATCGTCTCGATTTGTTGCATGTAAGCTCGCATGAGATCGCTCGTTTGAGTTTGGTTGAGGTTAAGATTGTTTTTCAGATGAGAATCGAGTGATGGCTCGATAAATAGAGCAACTCTTATTAACAGACAGCTCTTTTCTGAGCCGCCCCGATGTCTGACTATGGATTCCATTAGCGAAGGAAACCGACGACTTTCACTGTCTATTCGTGACAATTCCAGATAAGTCGCGAGAGTTTGGGGTAGCAATAGCACGAGAGTCGCCAATATAAAACTCACGAAACCATTTACTCCCATCCTGAAAGCTCCAGGGGAGCGGATTGGATCACTTACTAACCAACAACAAACACATGAAGGGAATGTCAAAGGAACACTATGAACAAAAACGTTTCGAGAAATCCTGTTCTCGAACCTTGTCTAGTTAGCCTCTTCCTCACCTAAATATAGCGAAACACAGACAATCTCATTGACATTGATAAGTGAACTAAAATTGGAAACTTGAATGATCGTGTATTTGGTAATTTCATTAACTATTGTACCTACTAATTTATTCAATCTTTTGTATTGTTCCTAACAACCACCATTCACCAAATCATCGCAAACAACAGTGGCACCAGTGACCAGAGGTTGTTGTTGTTGCTGTTGCTGTAGCAAGCTTAGTTTGCGAGGCTAGACTATTGGAGTGACTCTATTTCGTTGGCGCTTGTTGAGTCTGATTAATATGGCAGTTGGCCTCTGCTCTCGCCGTTCGGCCACCAAAATCCAAACAGCTCGCTGGCTTTGGGGATTTCGGGTGTGAGGTTTGCGCATTTGACGTTTCGATCAATACGGGAATGTTATATAACTATTGTAAAGCTATCTATGCGAGCAATATGGGGTTTGCGGTTGAAGCGGCGTTTGATGTTAAATTTCGTTTAATTTATTGATAGAGTTTAATGAGTCGCATGACTTCATTGCGCCCGAAGAGGAGGAAGAGGCGTTGGCGAGATTGTTGCTGCTATTGCCTGTCATGCGTGCCGCCGGTCCCACTGGCGCCGTTTGTCTTGGTTGCTGGCGGCCGGGGCAACAGTTTTGGCCTGTTGAGCTGCCGTTGGTGGTGTCACTCAAAACAACCTCTAGGTCGCGCTCTATGCAACGCTTGATCTCCAACAGGGGCGGCAGCATTTTCTGGTTATAGTTTGAGGCATAATTTAGGAGCGTTATGATGGAGTCGATGAGTTTGAGCTTCTCAGGTGAGCGCATGAGCGCATTGTGCAACAGGTTGTGCTCCTCATGGTCTGCGTGCTCAATCGTTTGCTCGTGCTCGTGGAGGCCAATGAGCGAGAGTGGGTAGTTGCCTAGCTCGTCCCTGGCCGAACCGTTTTGCTGGTAATCTGCGCCGGACAGGTGAAGACTGGACGAGCCCGAGGACACGTTCGAGAGAAAGCCGGTTGAGTTGGTGTTGCTGCTGCTGTTGTTTTGCTGCTGCTGCTGCTGAGTTGATTGCTGCTGTTGGTGTTGGTTGCAACGAGTGTCCAAAGAGCAGTTGTTTCGGCCATTGGATGGGCAAATTTGACCGCCGCCCGTCTCAAAGCTGCAACCCAGATCTTCGTCGTCATCCTTGTCGTTGGTGGCGCCGTTTCCGTTAGAATTGGACGAGGAGGTCGCCAGATTGAAATGGTTGGAGCCCGCGAGCAGCCTGGTCGGCGTTTGGGCGCTCGAGCTGCCGCTGCTGGCTGGCATTGGAACAGGGTAGTGGCGAATGGTGGATATGTTCTCGTACTCGTACTCGTCCATGTAACAAGTGGTCCCGCTTGCGCCGCCATTCAAGTCTGCCTGATAGTCTTGAAGCTGTAAGTCGCGGCCGCCAGCCGATTGGTCGTAGTGATCTGAGCAGCAGTCGTTGTGGTCGGACACCTCGTCGTGGTAGATGAGGTCGTCCGATTGGGCGTCGAGTGGAACATAGCGAGTTGTGGTTAGGTAGAACTCTTGATCGTCGCTGTTGTAGTCGCTGCTGACCATTCCTGTGCCGCACTGTCCGTCCCGGTCGCATGGCTCCTTCGAGTGGCTGTTTGCATCCGTTCTGGTGCCGCAATCAATCTGGCAACAGCTATGCTCGCCGGCCTTCATTGCCAGGTTGAGCTGGTGCGAGCTGTCGGCGTGTCTGCCCGAACATGAGTGTTGCTGTTCTTCCCCTTGCCGTTGCTGCTGCTGCCGTGAAGGATCCTCACTCGAGCCACTCTGGTTGATATCCATGAGATGCTCGTTGTTGTTGCTGTTGCTCGAAGAGTTTGGTACTGAGAAATTTGCGCCATCTCGGCCTTGTTGCCGCCGCTGCTGCTGCTGCTGCTGTTGTTGTTGCTGCTGCTGTAAGTGTTGCTGCTGAAAGGCCTTGATAGTCTCGTAGCTCATCTCATACCTTTCGTCTTTGATCTGTTGCGACGAGTTGAGCATTTCGGTGGAAACTGTCCGCTGCAAGCTGGTTCCGCTTATAGATTGGATGTCGGCCAGCGATGAGCTGGTTCTGAGCGAGGTGTCCATGAGCTCGTGAACATCTGAGAGTGGCCGCGAGCCCAAGGAGCCAATGGAGTTGCTTACGCTTGTTGCGCGACTGTTCAGATTGGTCTCAACTGTCATTGTCATGGCCAACTGGGCGCCCACTTCCGATTGGCCCGAGATGCAGGGGCTCGATTGCAGCGCGCTCGTCGGGCCCGTTTGGTTTGCCGAGTAGGCAGCCCCTTGAACTGGGCCCGAGCCTCTGCTTGGCCCCTCAAGCTGGTGCATGCTTTGGTAGTCCTCGAAGAACTGGCAAAGGAATGGGATTCCGTGAAACCAGTCGTCGATTTCGTGGTCGCGTTCGTGGATGCTCTCGTGCGAGTTCAGGGCTGCAACGGCGGCCGCTGCAGCCGCGGCCACATTGCACCGGGCGCAACCGGCGCCAAGCTCACTCTCGGGCGCCTCCCAACCCAACTCGTGCGGACTATGACGGTGCTGGCTTTGCTGGGCGGTGGCGGCCACTGCAGCGGCGGCCGCCGCGGCGCTCAGGTTTGGCGAGTCGGACCTGTTTGCCATGTTGGCCGTCGTTGGACCCGTTAGGCTAGCGATCGTGCCAGCGCCCCGCTCGCCGCGCCGCCTAACCCAGCAGACGTTCTCGCGCTTCTTAAAGCTATCAAGCCAACCGTTTGAGCCGTGGAAGTCCTTGAAGTTGCATTGGGCTGCTGCAGTGCGCGCAAATCGCTTTATAACCTCGCCGTCGATTTTGTGGTTCCGTTCGAGCATACTCTTGACAAACAGGGCAGTCACTTGGTTGACGATCTTGTACTTGCTTCGGTCGTTGCAACGCTTCCTCGAGCCAGACATGCGAGAGCGCAGAAAGAAGTCCTTCTTGCGCCAAATGTTGGCCGCCGTTGAGGTTGCAATGTGATACTTCTTGCCCAAGAGGGTGAATGGAACCCCATGCTCGTGTTCCTGGATCAGCTTGCGCTTCAGCTCCAGCGACAGCTCCACGTGTTTCCTGCTCGAGGCCACCGCAGTTGCCATGTTGTGCTTGACTTGGAGAGGAACGATGCCAGTTGGCTTGCTCAATCCTTCTCCTCTTGCTTACTTCCTGCGACTCAAGCTTGAACTCTCTCTCTCTCTCTCACTCTCACAAACTTCCACTTGTTGCTACTCGCGCCACTTGACCCTCCCGAACAAACACCCCTCAAGCTCAACCAAGCGGCCGCAGAGTTACAGGTGGCTTTGCAACGACTGCAAGCTGGCCGCCCAAAATTGGCGCTCTCTCGCCGCTCTCGTCTTTCCACAACTCATGCAATTTTAGTGCCCTCAAATCGCCCCTGTGAGCAGTTGCCTTTTGGGCGCCCAATGGGTGGCAAAGTTGTATTTGCGGCGGCGGCAACGGCGGCAAAACTGTGCCAGCATCCCGCGCTTGGCCGGCGAGCCAAGTGGCGGCTAGTGGGCGGCGGAGGCGGCGCTTGAGGCCTCGAGGCAAACGGGCGCCCTCGTTGCGCTGGCCAACCGAACGCCACGCGTGTTCGCGCCCTTAACAAATCGCTCGCTCTACCTTCACAAATGGGCTTGCTAGATGTGCAGCTCGCTCGCTAGCTCAGACTTTGCGCCATTGGCTCGCCCAGGGAGAGATCAGGACGAGGAGTAAAACTGGACTAAAGCTCAATCCGCCGCGAAGACCGCCACCAGCCAGCGCGCTCACGCTCACACTCGCACTCACAGGAGCGCGCTGACACACACGAGCGCGCGCGCGCGCGCAAAACAAAACAGTCCCGACCCAAAACCCAAACCAGAGATCTCTTTCTCTCTCTCTCTTTCTGTCTCCTCTTGGCCGGCCGGCTGACTGGCTAGCTGCTCCACTGATTTGACTGATTCCCGCTCGCTCCAACTCTAGCTCTCACTTGTCAGCCCCCCTCGCCGGCCGTTCCCTTGGCTGGTGGTGGAAATAGTCAGTGTCCGTCGCTATCGCTGGCTCAGTCTCAGCGCCGAGTCTGGCTGTCGCTCTCGCTCTCAGGCCGCTCATCATCACATTACACTGGCGGCTCCGTTGCGAGCGCTGCACCGTCCCTGTCGCGCGGCCTGCAGCTTTGCAACAGGAGACTCGGCGACCTGCCAAACAGTTTGCGGCCGACGTTGCACTTGTCGGCGGCGTTGTTGCAGCCGGCGGGCGCAGTGTGCCAGCCAGCCAGCCAGCCAGCCAGCCAGCCAGTGAGGAAGGGACAGGCAGGCTGGCTCCTGCAGCAGCCCCGCCGTTCACGCCTGCGCCGCGGAGAGCGCTATGGGCGCTCTCGTTTCACACAATGGACAACTCTGTCGCCTCCGTCTCCGCCGACGAAGCGCCGGCTCGCCCACCATAGCGCCAGTCGAGCTTCCTGGCTAGCGCGCCAGTGTTTACTCGCCCAGCTTGCCGCCGCCGCCGCTCTTGTGCCACTTTGCTGGCTTGCCAAACAAGCGGCCGATATCGATAAGATGTTGGATTCTGCACACAGCCGGCGCTTGTATAGGCGGGTGCGATCGTGCTCTCTCTCTCGCTCGCTCGCTCGGCAGGCAGGCAGGCAAACGGCTCTCGCTGGTTTGTTTGAGTGCGCGATTACAATGTTTACTATTGAACCCAACCAAACTTGCAAAGTCGAACAGCAAACGGCGAGATTCAGTCTCGCGATTAGAGTTGGCGAGCTATGGATGAAAAATAGCCAATCGCTCCACTTGGACGCTCGGCCGGCAAACTTCAAGCGCCAATCTAGCAATCGGAGCTCAACGAACCAGAGCCGGCCAAGAGTCGTCGCCCTCGCTTTCGTTGGCCCAATTGACCGGACGAGCGCCAGCTCAACAAGTGTTGAAAGCGGCGCATTGCGAGTCTGGCCGTTGCCTTCAGTGTGAGCAGCAAAGGTGAGCTGCCAGCCTGTCGCTGTGTTGCAGCTATGGCCGCGCCTAGCGGAGGATGCGCGAAGTTGTATAGGCGCGCGCGGCTGGCCGCTGCTGTGCTGTGTTGTGCCATTGGCGCTCGAGAGGCAAGCACGCTCAGCGCTCGTGCTGGCCGCGCTCCCAACACTCGCGCACCTACCATCACACCTCCAGCCCCTTGGAGCCATCTCTCGAGCGATAATCTGCGAGACTGGCCGCAGCAAAGCGCGAGCCTCCAGCTAACCCGCTTGCCTTCTCTAATCTCAAGCTCCAGCTTCAGCTCCAACTCCAATCCTTAGGTTGCCGCGCAACGAGTGATTGTCTGCGGCGCCAAGATTTAGTCTGGCCCAGAAGAGATAGGAGAGCGTCAACGGCATGTTGCTGCTGCCGTCACTTTGCTGCCGAGCTCTTGTTGCCGATCAAACGTCGTTCACTGGAAACCATCGAGCCATCAAATTAACCGGCCTGGCTCTCATCTAAGCTCCACAGCCTGGCTAGAGCAGCGAAGAGTCGTTAGGCTAGCGAGCGAGCAAGCAATAGTTCTGCGCCCAGCACTAGAGTCTGAGCTCTGGCCGGAGCCTGACAGCCATTGCGGCTGTTTTGATCAAACAACTAACCAGACTCAAGTTGCAAATATCAACTACCTATCGAGCTTAAGCGCGTGAGAAATGCCTGACTCCTAGGGGAGGCTATTCCTGGTTGTTGATTGATCTGCAATCATCTGTTAATACACTTTGTGGAAAATCAAGCCAAAGCCAACACCAAAGACAGTTCCGGGCGCCCAGTTTGAATCCAAACAGTCACATTTAGAGCGTCGAGAGTCTAGACATCGTGCTCTTGGCACATTTTCACCCAGCCGAGTTAAACGAGATCGGCTTTAATTGCAAAAATCTGACACCTTAACCGAAGAGACTGGAGCTCCCGTTCAAGGACGAACCGCTGATCGATTGGCGAACGAGGGTCCAACATCTCGTCATCGGCCAGGACTGGTTTAGAACTGTGAGGAACACCCAAGAGGTTGGGTGTCCAGTGGACGGCAATCCTCTATCCTTCTGTCCGCGAACCCAAATCTGAGATCGTAAATGGCGCCGCTCCCCTCTCTCTCCCTCCCTCTTTGTGCCCGTCTGCCTTACAGATCTCACCCCTGCAATCTATACGTCATACACGTCACCACGAATGCGACCGGCAGGCATTCAGGTCGGCAGGGGACATCGATAGCGAGCGAGCGAGACAGACAGCTAGAAAGACTGCTGGTGGCCCAATAAGGCGCCAGAGTTGACACAATCACATCATAAAAGTATATTACGTGATCGTCACTGAAACTTAATGCATGAAGTAGCTGCCAGCAATTAGAGTTATTGTATAGTGATAGGATTTATGATTTATTCTCAACCGAAACTGCAGCCCAGAGGCAAAAGCTCCTCACAGCTTGGCTATAATCGTCGACGATCATCCTTCAACGATAGATTCGTAAGCGTTAGCTTTGTGTTTCGGTAAGAACTTGAAGTTATCTGGAACTTTCCCTAAAAACATCTCACTTATCTTGACCCAGTCGCTGGCCGATGGACTCGACAGGAGGGTCTCAAGATCGTCGCGCCCCTTGTACATAGGCGGCCTCTGGTTAATTTTTTGCGGTAGAACTTCTAACAGGCCAACAGGAATGTAACGGCAAGCAAACGATAACCATTCAAGTAGGTAGCGTCGGCTATTCTCCACACCTGTTGCATCGCTACCCCAGTGATCAAGTGCAAAATTTACATAGTCACCTATTATTTCTAAACGCTCTTTGCTTGATATGTCCCAGGTTCTTCGCTCTTTGATTTCCGTAAACAACCACGGAGATATCAGAGCACCACGGGCAATCATAACGCCAGCTATGTTTTTATAATTTTCCAAGTTCTCGTAATATTCTTGCCATGAGATGCAATCACCCGATCCCAATAATGGAATATCGCCTGTGAATCGGCCACACTCATTAACATAGTGCCAATCGGCCAACTTGGTATATCTTTGTGCTCGGGACCTTCCGTGTATGGTCACTGCGCCGACATATTTTGAAGTGAAAGGTTTTATAACTGAGTTTATCAGATTGTGGGCGGTGTTTTTATCCTCGCTACAACCCGCTCTCATCTTGATTGTTACGGGCACTTTGCTGATCATACTAGCACCCGCTATCATTTTCCTCAACTTGGAGGGCCTATTCATGAGACCTGCACCTGCTCCTGATTGGTAAATCCATTCAGTTGGACAACCGCAATTGATATCGATGAAATCAACCTCGCATTGGTCGGCTAGAACCTTGACCACTTTCGTGGTATGCTCGGGGTGGCTTGCAGTTATTTGAACCCCGAAAACATCTTCACTCTCATGCCTCTTTAGGTGCGACCATTCGGAAGGGTTTCCGTTCAGTAGGGACGAGCACAAAGACATCTCGGCGCACGTGATGTCGCAAGAAAATTTTTTGCATAACCTTCTAAAAGGCAAATTGCCAACGGTGGTCAAAGGAGCCAGGTACAGTTTTTCTCTAAAATCGATCTTCTTTCTGGAGAAGTCTCTCCCCTTAACAAAGTCGTCAACTATGGCAGCCCCTATCCGCGTACTGTTCTCCTCGCTCTTGTCCTGTTGATCTTGCTCATCCTGATTCGGTATCTCAGTGTCGGCCTTATAAAGTAAGTTGATAGCTTGGCTCACAATCTTGAAGTCGTAAGTTTTCTTCCTTAGTTTGTGTTGAGTTGTTGTCTCTAGCTTGTTTGTGAATCTCTCAAGATAATTTTCTCGGCCTCCTCCGAGTGACCAGCTCTTATGGTCTATTAAATTGAATACCTTTTGCTTCTGCTCGAGAACTTGAATGTGACCTCTGGAATAAAGACAGGCAACTCCATACTGACATCTCCCATAGGCCTTGTAAATGTAACAAGGTTTCTCAGGGTCAAACAATTCTTGTTCGTTTGCCTTGTAAATTTTATACAGATCATGACAATAATCGCACTTTTGCTCGTAAGGGCACTTCCCTTCCTTCTCCATAAATTTCAGACACAATCTACTAGACTTGTCGATCTTACCCTTGGGTTCATCATTATCATTGTCACCACTAGTCTTCTGTCCTCTAGACCAAGAGACTTTCTTTCCAATTTTATAACGCAACTTGTTCTTGTTCTGTCCCTTTAACTTGAACTTCTTGGAGGGATACAAATCGCGGTCATCGATTCTGTCATGCTTCTCACCCTTCGACGCTTCATCACTGGCCTCCCCTTTGGACTCGTTATCTGGCAGATGGTCCCAATTTATGATCTGTCCTTTGACGAGAAGCAAATACTCTTTCTTGATTGGGGCAATTCCTTTGAGATCTAACTGCTGCTCAGGCTGCTGCTCCGGCATCATTTCTGTTTAGATATAACAGATAAGTGTTCGAACCGAAAATTGAGGTAGAGGGCCAACTGAATGGAGGGGCGATCGTCAGTGCCGTGTGAAATCGGCAGCTTGATCAAGAGAGGTGTCGGTGATTGGTTGATAAATGTGGGTAGGTTGACGAGGAGAGATACATTTGATATTTATGTCCGCGAACCGGCTCTTCAGTGAACAGGAGAAAGTGCAACGTACGATGCATAGTTTCTGTTCTTAGCCTCTCGGTAGCGATGGATATTTGTAACGAACACGTGCGTTTATCGGCTCTTGGAGTTATTTCGTGTGATGCTATAGGTCTGTTTATATTCTTTTCTTGTGATTATGACACGTCGCTCCCTGGATGATTCCCCACCCAATCAGAAGAGCCATCCTCGAGCTGGCTCAGCTTTTATGGTTATTGAACAGTCTCGTAAACTTTGCCCTCACCTGCGCCTACTACAGACTTCTGGGCCTGCTCCAAAGCGAGACAGCCTACACCCAAGATCTCAGAATACCAAAACACATCGCTCTGTCTTTCACCAACGAATCAAGCTGCCTAGATCTAGACTCGGTCGCTGACCTGTTGTGTTGGTGTAGACAACTTAGCATCAACCATCAGGTATTTAGTAAGATATAAGCCAGAGGATATCGATCTGGAAAGAGTGAACAACCAGGTGGGCTGGCCGTCAGATCCCGACTTGCTGATAAGCTTCGGTTCTCCTGTTTGCATGTACGGTTTTCCTCCGTGGCAACTGAGACTGACCGAGATACTGTCCATTCCAACGCACCGAAAGCTACCTCGAACAATATTCCTAGACTGCTTGCGGCGTTACTCGAGAACCTCTCAGAGGGAGGGAGCATGAGCTCTGGAGAAGATCTCGCGCGTCGCAAAGCCAAGCCAAGCATCGGGTGATACAATTGAAATCTCATTGTTCCTGCATGGGTATTAACATTGGCTAATGCCTCCAGTTCGATACGATAACACCAATTGCCTACTAGCCAGTCGACACTTGCTCATGGACCTTCAACCCTGCTTGCGTGTTGATCGTCCTATCATGATCCAGTGGATGATGTTCAAGTGCTATTTTGATAAACTAAACAAAGTCCCACGGATCTTGGGAAATGAAGAGGATACATTTTGTGCTCTCTAGTCCATAGAATCACTCTCATAAGAGCCACCTCACGAGCCTTATGCGACAGAATATCTACTCTTTAATCGTCCGATTCCGGCCTATTGTTCGCACTCATTTATCATACTTTTCGACTCAAACCGTCGCATCCGAGGGCTAATGCTTCAAACGTTAAAACGTTCGGCTGGTTGGGTAGCTCGTTGGTAGGGTTTGCGAGCGAAACTTGCGCGGCCGAGGGATTCGAAGTCGAGGCAGTTCCAGAGATGAGCATCTGCAAGTATTAATCAAGCTCGAATTCATGAGTACACACAATTATAGTGTCCACTAAATACGATCAAGGGGAGAAGACCTATTTGATTTGTGGTTGTCGAAGGGATCTCAACACCGATCATGGCTTCGAGATAGATGTTTTGCCAGCATTGTTGGCACCAACGTTGCCGTCGCTATCTCTTTCAGTCTTGGACGCTCGGCTGCTGAGCTTCCTCAACTTGTTGCGCCAGTTCTGGAACCAAAACTTCACTAGGGCCTCTGTCGAGCTTGCCGAGAGGCCGCAATCATGGCCAACTAGATGCGTCTGATTTGAGAACTCTTGTTTTAGGCGCTTGAGTTTTTCCGAGCTGACGAATCTCTCGAATAACTTGGGGTTTTGGCGTCAGGTTAGCCATTCTTGCAATCTTTATTCGGCTGCTGTTGCTGCCGCTGAAACAGAAGCTACTCGTGTGGAGGGTCGATTGCAGTGTTGGGGAAGTTTGCTCAAGGCAGGTGGAAGTAGGCGGCCGGTGTAGCGCTGCGAGGCATTTGGAGATTTGGTTTTGTACAAGTCGGCCCTAACAAGCTGTCGGCTTACCAGTGAGTGGAGAGAGCCGGCAACTCTCTCCGTTTAGCGCCTGTTAGACATTTGCTGGCCACTGACCGAAGCCTCTAGGTTGTGGTTACGTCACCGGGTCCGGTTTGGCCTCACTGGCATCCGAAAGTGCAGCTCCAACCTTTGTCCAGCCTGTCCTGTGGCCACCATCGAACAGGCCTTTCGAAGCCCGAAAGCGGCGCCAGCTCCAATGGCGCGCAACTCTCAGCGCTTCAGTTCTAAACTATAACCACCAGGGAGGCTAACTGATCTATATGCACCCGCTCAAACACAAGTCCGCCCACTCGAGCTTGAGCCAAACTCAGGCCGTTCGCGCGTGAAATTGGCCCCAATAAGGCGAGTATTAAGTTTGTGCTCAATCGATCTGGGTCCAGAATCTCTCGTTTGAGGCGCCATTGGCGAGATTAGGCTGATCAGTGGAACGTCTCGTACACGAATCCTCAGGGCACAAGTCGTTGGCGCCTCCTTGCCGGAGGCAAAACTCGAGATCGGCCAAGATACAGTCTATTCCAAAACACTAGACGCTACCTCGACCAGCAACATCAAAGGCATTGCAAGTTGTTGATGAAATTCAATTTACGAAACTCGACTCGGCGCAAAACAAACCATAGCGCGCGATTTAGATTGTCTTCGGCAATTAGCGCTCTGACCAAATCTTCTCAATCAAGATTTGAATAAAGCGCTAGATAATGCACAGTTGGAGCTG
>Ga0209372_1000211_pt1 | contig 41054 bp, 19 predicted proteins | sample AgamicAtPe_FD_187170 | JGI IMG/M metagenome (GOLD analysis project Ga0209372, IMG submission 187170) | Agave microbial communities from Guanajuato, Mexico - At.P.e (SPAdes) (version 2) | ecosystem: Host-associated > Plants > Phyllosphere > Phylloplane/Leaf | place: Guanajuato, Mexico | collected... | reverse complement strand
GGGCGCTTGGTTTTGGACTCTCTACTATGACACCATTTACGCTCACCAAGATAAGACGGACGACGCTTTTGTGGGTGTAAAATCTTCGGCTCTAATTCTAGGATCTGAGACGAAAAAGTTCCTGGGCCTGGCGACAAGTGGCATGATGTTGAGCTTGACTCTTGCTGGCTCCATGACAGGTCAACTCTGGCCGTATTACACAACACTGGGGATCGCGGGAGCATTTAATGCAAACCAAATCAGACTATTGAATCTAGATGACGGGGACGATTGCTGGAAAGCTTTCGACCAGCAGAAGTACATTGGATGCCTTATATTATGCGGTGTTTTGTCGAGTGTTGCCCTCAAATGGAGAGAGCGACGAAATTTTAGAGAAAAGGATAGTGATACAGTTAGGTATAAACTTTCGTGATCTACCCGAGTTGCTTCTTCTATCTCGAGATCTGTCGCTTTGGTTGGGTTTCAGTTGTGCTCGTTCGACCAGTTGCAGTGTCTTTTTTAGCCCGTTCGAAATCCTCCTCATAAACAATCTCGAGAATCGGATCCTGCGGAGGCAAAGGTCTTTCTACGTAAGGCTCTAGTTCAGGAGGATACTTTTTATAAACGTTGTACCAGAGCGGCACATCTTTAACCGCACCAGTCTGTAGGAGCCCGGTCATCCTAAAGTTGTGAAACACATGATCATGTTATTAAGAGTGTCTAATAAACCAGACAAGTTCGAGTGTTTGCATAGCTCACCTAGAGAAAATGGTTCCATAATTTGACAATCTACTGCCAGCCATCAGTCAGATTATAGTTGGATGACCACGTAATTCTAACGTGATACAAATTAGTTCTGAATAAGCTAGTAAAATGGTATCTTATCTAAATTGGGTTGAGTGAGATGCTGATCTTTTAAAGTCTCGACATTCGCTGCTTCTTGGATCTCTTATAAAGCGAACACACATCGTAAACAGGGCTCTTATTAGAGCTAGACTTGTAAGCATTTTACGCATCTCTGTTCACAGAGCCTCTGTGACAGAGGTAACACTTTCCCTGTTGAGCTACGAGAAAAATGTCCACACGCGGACGCAGACCTAGTTTTGACGTCCTTCACGTGCATTTAGAACGCTGCTATTTGACTGATCGGAACCAGTCTCATCGTCCCATGGAATAGCAATTTAGCAGTCGATTATTCGACTTGTAGAGGCCGCAGCAAGTATGTTTGTTATGACTAAAACGAATAAATGTATCAAGGACAAAAATTCTCCATATGCTTTTAGAGCCAAAGATAAATCCTTTTGCTTTATCTGGTCTATGTTATGTGACAATCTTAAGTTGCGAGGACAATGAAGGCTCCATTGTCGGTGGATAGATCTTGAGTCTGCCACATCGATTGTTAGCATACGAAATTTAATTCGGAACTAGCACCATTCAAACCCAGCGTTTTATTCGCCCTCAAGCCTAGCCTGTTCGTGAAGCCAGGGCCACCTTTTCCATTATGGCCACTGTGCTGCCTCTCAATTCCTCTCGAGATCAAGATTCGACTTGAATGTTTAGTCACTGGCTCATTTTCATAGTCGACTTGTCGCTCTTGGCCCATCAGCCTCGACATTCAACCGGCGACAGGTACGCCAGGTGGAGAGAGGAATCTTGTCGCTAGCGAGAGCGGAAGGGAGAGCGGGCTAGCGAGAGTGGACAGGCCATGGTCTAGAGAAGCCAGAGAGCTGGACCAACTCGAGGGACAAGCTCGACTGGCCCACTAAGGCGCAAATGCAGAGCAGAGAGAAGAGGCGCAAAGTGATGTAGAGTTCAAAGAGCCGTTTCTTCATGTAGATTATTTATTGATTCTTCGTCCCAGCAGACGCAAACTAGAGGTGTTAACAGGACAAGAGACCGACGAGCATTGATTTAATTCCAGCTTCAGCAAGTGGAACAGGCGAGTGTAAAGAGCGAGAGGCGGAACCGGAAGATGGAATCGAGAAATTCCATCTAGAATCTGAGTGGAGAGCGTTCATTAGAAAGCGAGAGGAGCGCGCAACAACAATGACTGCCTACGACTCGCCCATCGACTTGAGCACCAAGGGCCAGCACTACCACCACTATGATCGCCATCACCTGACCGCCCACCATCGGCTAGACACTGGGCATCTGGACCTGCAACAGCTCCAGCTCCAGCACTTCAGCCTACAGCAGCTCAGTGCGGCGCTTGCAAACCATCCTCCCAGTAGACTCAATGCGGCCTCACAGCATCTACACCACCGTCACCAGTTGGGCCAGCTCAAGAATCGGTAAATCCAACCCGGCCATCAGTGGCAACTTCAGGATCCATCAGCAAGCGCGTCGGCCCTTTCGATGGCCGCGCTCGCCTCCTCAAGCTCAACCTCCTCCGAATTCTCTGGCTCATCGGTAGCCTCAATCTCATCAGTGAGCAGCAGGGCCAACGAATACAACCCAGCCAACAGATCAGAGCCGGCAGCAAGCGAGCGACAAGAGTCCTCGTTGCCGCCGGCTCAAGAGCTTAGTCACAACCTAAACTTTCACCAAGTCAACCCAGATCGAGAGGAGAATCCCTCTCCAATCGACCTTCATAGATCCTCCAACTCTTCGACCCTATCCACGATTTCCTCGCCCATCAGCTCCGTCTCCTCGCCCATAAGTCTCCAATCAAGCGACAAGAAGCGAATCAACAGACACCTAACAGGTAAGTCATCTTATCCACGGTCAATCGCCAAACACATTAGATTAACCGCTCGCTCAACCAATCGAGCGAACAGGGAAATACGTGAAACATGGGACCGGTGCCGGTATACAAACCTGGTCACTTTGAGGAAGATCATAAGGCAGTGCCAGGGGATCTTCGATTCAAGTTCATCGCGTCAGGAGGGGAGCTTTCAATCTGAGGGACCGAAAATAGTGGATCTAAACCATTAAGACGCGTTTACAATTGGCAAGTGATTCAGCCTTGTTTGTGTTAGATACAATGAGCTCAGTGGGAAAGTTTACGCGTTTTTCCAATGGAGTCCCCAGTTGAAATATGGAATAATCATGATCAGCGATCTCCTGACTCGACAAACGAGCTATGGCAAGCCCCATCATCCAATAGTAGAAATCGAACTGGTGTCATCGCGAAAACATATACTGATTGTGAAGCAAACAAACGAGCGATTCCAATTTTGCACGATGTCTTGAGGGATTGGAAGACAAAATCTATAAAACCTTCTGCCAGTATTACTTTATAGACGGACATTGGCAACCTTGCTAGTGTAAAACCAACTCCTAAAGCGTCAAAGTCCAACGATAGCTGATCGACAAACAAGCCATCTTCGCTCTAAATCAGATTGGAGAATCGCACCATTTGTTCGATCAAAGGCGCGGCAACCCAAACTGTTTACCAGTCTGTTTCGAGCCTTTGTCCTAGGTGCGAGTGGTCTAGAGGCCAAATTTGATTGGCTTGCGTGGTAGAATGATTGTTACTGTAGGTCAGATATCAGGTAGACAGAAGGCTATTCTGTCTGCAAGAGATGAGAGCATTCTAGGTTAGGCACTACTACAATCCTCTCGTGCGATTGGCGCCAACCTAATACCAGTCGAGGCGCGAGGAGGCCAAAGCAGAGCTTTCTTTGCCACGAATAACCTGCGCTTTCTGTGAACTTGACGACAGAAACGCCCACGACTTGGCTTTAAAACCACACGGGAAAACTGCTCTCGCCTCATCAAGAGGTCAGATAAACCAGCTGTTTGGTCAGGGATCCTGTATCGCCTCATTCTTTTCTCTGTAAGCTGTATATTTAAATCACCGTGCGCTCATGATTGAAACTTGGACTCGGCCATCTATCGAGCATGCGTTCAGTCCAGATTGATGGGCGATATTTTTCGTGAAATTTGTTACACTAACATGCTCCCAAACGCATCGAACAGTAGACAGCCCTCGCAACGATTGGCCGTTAGCCTCTATCGAAGGTATTCATTATTCAATGTTTCCAACAACCAACCTTCCACAAGTCGATCTCGCGAGGACCTCACTAGGGTGGATCAGGAAAGCTCTGTTTCGCCGAGCCGTACGTAGTTCATGTTTGTTTGCACTAAACGCCACGAAGGTATCTAGTTTTTTCCCTTCAAGCGTATCGCACTATATCAGCCATCAAATTATGGCTGCTAATAGAATCACTTGTCTCCTTATCCTGCCATTTGCCTCTCTCCCTCTCTTTGTCTAACCATATTGGGGCTGAGCATTTGCAGGCTCATCTCCAGAGCCACTTGTTGCCAGAGCGAGGCATGTTCACTTCTCGCTGAGCTCCAGTTTTTGGAACATGAAGCAGCTGAAAGCACTAGCCTGGTAGTTTATTGTTGTCAAGGGCTAGTGCCTGCAAGCCATCTTACGGTAGACATAGTGATTGATGTATAGCTAGTTAGTTAGTTTGTCGGTGAGCTCACTTGTTAGCTGGAATAATAAAAGCTCATTTTGCTCAACTTTGGCTCCTCGCTTGTTTTATGTCCGAGTTCACTGGAAGCCGCTTGAGGGTGAACGCGCCTGCAAGTGGCGCGCGCCGCACAGGCAACAATGGCAGGTCTGCTGTGCGCGACGAAGCCACCACCACCACCACCATTGCTCGCTCCCTCGTCGGCCCGCTCCAGCCATATGGTCCGCGCTCCTGATTCCATTGGCTAGTCAGGGGCCCAAGCGAAGATTAACTCGACAGAGCGAGAGAGAGGGAGGCGAGCCAGTGGCGGTAACTGGTTCGAGCAGCTGGTGACGCACTTGGCTGGTTATGTAGGCAGTCTGGCTGGCCGCTCGCGCACATGAGTCAGCCAAGCGTCTGACCAGCCGACCGGCTATCCGGTTAGTTAGCTAGTTTAAACGACGACGACGACGACGAAGGCAGCGGCAACGACGACACCACTGAAACTGAATGAGAGGGTAGCGCAAATCAGCAAGCGAAGCAATACAACTGATTAGTGAGGATCTCCCAATTCTGGCGCAGCCGTCGATGGTTGAATGGCGCAACAAGTGCTCTCCCTCACTGGCCTGGCTCGCGCCCCCTCCTCTCCGTATTAGCCCCTCCGAGTCTGTCGGCTACAACGGGCAAACTCTAGCTCTGCCTCCCCGCTCAGCCTCTATTGGTTTTGCTCTGCTCCCGTTGTTGTGTAATGGTGTATTCGTCGCGACATCAGAAAGTATGCAAGCAAAGTAAAGCCACATGGTTGCTTGTGTAGCCATCGCTTGCTAGGCCAACCAGCTGGCTAGAGCGCCAGCGCCTCCAGCAAACGAGAGCTGTTAGCGAGCTAGAGCGGCCAAACCAAAAGTATACTCGATTCGTTTTAGTGAGCGAGAGTGGTGGCTAGATTCAGTCCATGCCAACCATGCAAGCCAGTTAGATACCTCTGCCAACAAGCCGACCGATGAACCAACATGGAGCTAAGCAGCGAAACCAGCTCCCAGCCAGAAACAAATGGTGCCGCGGTGATCGAAATGCTTTATTTAGATCACCAACATGGCGGCAGCTTCATGATCTGCTATAAAACTAACTAAACCTCGCTGATGATTCAAATCTAAACGACAAAGCCAAACAGAAGCTGGACTGGCGGTTGTAAAGAGCAGGCCAACATGTTTTGGCGGCTGACTGGCTGGCTCGAGCGTGCCTATGAATTCAACCAGCCCATCAGCCAGCAATAACCTCGAATTTTGCACCAACGGCCGAAAAAGTTCCATCTCAAGCGAGAACCCCGCGAGCAAAAGTCGAGGGAGAGAGAGGCAGAGGGAGAGGGAGAGAGAGAGAGAGCGGAGGGCTGGTTAGCTAGCTTGCGAGCGCGAATCACTCCGTAGCGGCAGCCCGGCAAACTAATTGTGCCCGTGGATCAACTGATCCACAGTTTGCTTCCCTCCTCCTGAATCCAGCTGGCTAGCTCGCAAACTGTCGACTGTTGGCCACCATGTTCGCTTTTGGGGAGACATCGCAGTAGTGCTGCCGTTGCCGTTGCCGTTGCCGCTTCCACTGTCGCTGCCGCAACCGCTGCCGATATCTATGGTTAATATCTCGGTCAACTTGGCTCCTTTGTATGTGCTGAGTCCGAGGAAGAGGGCAAGCAGCAAAGGCAGCGAGTCGAAAGCGGCTATAGTAGTTTAGGATGCATCCTGTAGCTGGTGGTAGGTAGTAGGCCTAGCAGTGGCCACGTTCGTCATGCTGCAAACATGCGAGAGTGCGAGCGTTTCACAATTGAGGCTTCATGTCGAGAGCTTGGCTTGGATTCACAAGTCGGTCGAGTAACAATGGTAACCATTCTAACTCCACAAAGCTCTCGTAGGGCTGAGATTGCCGAGATAGGGATAGTGAACCTTTGCGAGTCACCCTCTAGCTAGCCAGCCTCTTTTTTCGCTCAGATTCGACACTCAAATTTGTCAAGAGAAATTCAAGTGCTCACGTTGATCACGAGCCATCTGCCCCAAGTTCTATCATTGACATCAAAATGGCCTCTCAGCTTTACAATAAATCAGATCACCAACTTTACAAGCAATCAATCCAAAGGCTACAAACGGAAGCTCAAAGTGACCAACTCCCTTAAGAGAGCTTTTTTCATGAACGGTTTTAGCGACATTCAGATTACTGTCATGGAAAGCTCTTTTGGAGGAGAGTCTAAGCGCATCGACGCAAGAGGCCGGCAAGTTTTGCGGCGGCAACCAAGCGAAACAGAGGCCGATCCTTGGAGAGGCATCCCCTTCAATTAGAACCTGAATAAAGTTTCTCGCCACTACGCGACAAACTAACTCACCTCACCTGTCCGCTCCCGGAAGGTAAGGAATAAGCCTCGAGTTTCTGAACAGTGGAACCTTCGTCGTATTTACCTGTCCGAGTTTGTGACCCCAAAGCACTAGCGCTGGAAGAATTTTGGGCTTTTCCCCCGTTGTAGACGCGATATAGCTCCATTTGGTAGTCACACGCGCTGTTTGGTTGGTGACGCTCTAGACTAAAAAAAGAAAATAACGAAAAGGGAGTTGAACTAGTCAGTCCAACGGGCGAAACTGGCGCCATTTATTTCTTTGTTTTGTTTTCCCCGATGGCTCGCGCTCACAGTGACACAACAAAGCTCGCCCAGCCTAGCTCACCATCACTCCTCTATTATCATACATCATTCATACATTGACCGACTAACCACCCTTGCATTCATTCTTGTCGTTAGGACATTAACAATTAACATAATGAGCATATCAACCTCGACCAGAGGAACCGACATTGGCAGCTTACCAAACGTTCTGTTCCCATCATCCGGCAGCTTTAGGTATGCATCCACCAATAGTGAACTGGATCCTGCCTCAGCAACAGGTGAGGCCGCGGCTCCAAATTTGGTCATATGGGGAACTGACGTTAGCGTTGACACCTGTAAGAAGCAGTTCATCGAGTTCCTTAGAGATTCCAAATTTACCATTCAGGATGCGGGCATGGACGAAGCTAGACTTGTGTGGCAACAGACCGAGGAGCCAAGACCTCTGTATTCCACAAAGCTCGAAGAAATACTGCACGTGCCAAGTGAGCCTTATTTGACCCTCAATTGTGCTCACTTGAAGGAATTCAACATGAATCTCTACAGGCAACTGGTCAACTACCCCACTGAAGCCATACAGATCTTCGATATGGCAGCCAACGAACTCTTTCAGGATAGGTATCCGGAACAACATGAACAGATCATAATCAGCGTCAGACCGTTCAACATAGATCAAACATATACCATCCGTGGCCTCAACCCTCAGGACATAGGAAAGTTGATCACTCTGAGTGGTATGGTTACAAGGACCTCGTCAATCATCCCTGAAATGGTGAAAGCCTTCTTCAAGTGCACAACCTGCCCTTTTAGTAGGGAAGTGATGGTTGAATCAGGACGCATCCTAGAACCACATGTCTGCACGGCATGTAATGGAAAGTTCTGTTTCCAGTTGATCCACAATAGGTGTAAATATATTGATAAGCAGCTTATAAAACTTCAGGAGTCACCAGATGATATGCCAGCCGGACAAACTCCTAGCACTGTATCTCTTGTTGCATGTGCCGACCTTGTGGACAAGGTTAGTCCTGGTGACCGAGTATACGTGACAGGCATCTATAGAGCCAATCCAGTTCGCGTTCTGGCGCGTCAGAGAAAGATCAAATCCACTTTCAAGACCACTATAGATGTCATACACTATAGAAAAGCGAAGGCAGAGCGATTGCACGACGAGTCTTCTGATTTGAGACTAAACCCGGATAGAGTGGATAGACTTAAGGCGCTTGCAAAGGATGACGGAAACTACGATAGGCTAGCCCACTCGCTTTGTCCTAGCATATTTGGACATATTGATGTGAAAAAAGGTGTCCTTCTACAATTGTTTGGAGGGACAAGAAAAGAGGCTCCCGGTAAGTATTCAGATCCTAAGCAGCGACATTTCAGGGCTGAAGTCAACATTTTATTGTGCGGTGATCCGGGTACCAGCAAGTCGCAGATCCTCCAGTATGTGCATAAACTGGTTCCCCGAGGCCAATACACATCTGGTAAAGGTTCGTCAGCTGTTGGCTTGACTGCCTATGTCACCAGGGATATCGATACAAAACAACTAGTGTTGCAAACGGGAGCTCTAGTTATGTGCGATGGTGGTATATGCTGTATTGACGAGTTTGACAAGATGAGCGACTCAACAAGGTCGGTCCTTCACGAAGTGATGGAGCAACAAACTTTGTCTATTGCCAAGGCCGGAATCGTCTGTCAATTAAATGCTAGAACTTCTGTTCTAGCTGCTGCAAATCCTGTTTCCTCTGATTGGGACAAAACAAAGACTATTATTGAGAACGTCAAGATGCCAGATACGCTATTATCTAGATTTGATCTCATTTTCTTATTGTTAGACCCAAACAACGAAGCTTATGACACCAAGTTAGCAATGCATCTTGTATCCTTATACCACAGAAATGCGAATGAGGAGAGGGAGGAACTCATATCGCATGAAGTCCTGAAAGACTATATAGCTTATGCCAGAGCCAGCATACAACCCAAGTTATCCAATCAGTCAGCTCAACTCTTGATTGATAACTATATCGAACTCCGGGATCAGGGAAACATCAAGGGCAGAATCACAGCTTATCCTCGCAACCTTGAATCTTTGATCAGATTAAGTGAGGCTCACGCTAGAATGAGGTTCTCGGCCACAGTAGAATCTGAAGATGTACTAGAAGCTGTTCGTCTTACCAAAGAGGCACTCAAGCACTCTTCCACAGATCCTGTTAGCGGCAAAATCGGCAGTAACGTGCTCACCTTGTAATTCGTGTTAATTTGCCAACTGAAAAGTATTCTCGGGAACCAGCCCTGCGATCCTGAACAAATGTTATAACTGTTGTATATATTGAAATGCTCATTTTTAAGAACGATAACAGTAAGATTTTATTTTAGCTTTTTCTAGTAAGATCTTGATCAGTGCCTTTGGTTATGAGAAAGATCATCTTCCGTGATTGCACGACATGAGCGATGAAGCCATAAGACAGCAAAGACAGCTCAGCACCACAGCCATGATCACAAATGAGGAAGTCATGAGCCAAAAGGCATATAAGTAGACCGTCCTATTACAGTAGCTGGTGCTGAGCGGGTTGTCATAGTCGGGCTCGTATATCCGGTACACAACTATGCAGCCAGCTAAAAACCAAACCACTAGAAAGTAGTTGAGCATAGATTCACATTTGAAGCTTGTTATGCCGATTATTGATGGCGATCGTATTCTATTGGCAGCTTGGTGGTGATGCTCTCTTGAGCTGACTATAGTTCTGGTTGTGCTTGGTTCATGTGAGGTTGATATTTGTACTGACGTTTGAGAGTTTGCCGATGGCGCGGTGATACTTTCATTTGGTATCTGCTGGCCCACAGTTAACCCTCGACCCTGATTGCCACTCAATCGAGTTGAAGTAGATGAGATGGGTGCGCGGCGAGGCGGCGGGCGATTAGAAGTTGTTGAGTCCTTTTTGAATTGGTTATAACAATTAAGTATGTTTTTCACTATCCAAACCAGACCACCGATCACAAGGAACGATGGAATGTTTTCGGCTCGACACTCGTTAACGTACACAATACCCACCAATATCATCGTTATAGGTATGAGTAGAAGAAATCCAATGATCAAAGTACATCCGAGCGTTCCTATTAGAATCAAAAATAACTGCCTAAATAAATCCATAATTCCGTTTGAGGTTTTGCGAGCCTCGCGAACTTGGCCAAACAAAGATTGATACGAAGGGGGTGGTGCATTGGGATTAACAACTTCATCGTATGATGGGGGAGGACCAGAAGTGCGACCTTGATATGAAGGTACAATACCAGGTATTTCGTGATAATTGGGTGGAGGTATTGGCATGACACTATTGTCCACTGTAGGAACAACCACACTCGAGTCAAGCAGAAGACTCCGTGTAGCTGCCTGGTGGTAGCAATGATTCACCGAGCTACCATTGTTAACTTGATTGTTGTTCAGGTCAACATCTTCGTTCTGATTGGCACTTGTGGTTGGCAATTGGATCGTTATTGAAGCCCCATAGTCTTTGTATGGTGTCTGTGAATATGTGAAGCGCTTATCAGCCGCCATTGCTTCGAGCACAGGGAGTTCAGTTCGTTCGAAGCTTAATTGATACTCTATGTGGCACTTGTGTGCTACTTCCGGACAGACTAATCTGAATATCCATTTGTTCACTGGGTAAACGGTAGCTTGCAATGTATAACAAATGAGATGGTCAACTAAGTTGGGTTCCTCTTGAGGGCTTTTAGATATTTCAACAACAATGGTATGGCAACGTTGGTTACTCCTCGGTGTCCGGTGATATAACATACAAGAATGGCATCACATCAACAATGCCGGCATTTCTGGATCCAGAAATAATCCAGTGGACATTCATGATGTTCTTATCGATTTGATTGGCCTGGAAGATTCCATTTGGCAGAGGTTGGTTGTCTCATGGAAAGCTAATCTATTTGTACGTGATCGAGATTTTCTGCCCGCGATACTGTGATAGGGAGCATAGCTAATCAGGAATGAGCATCACTAACAGTCACTGCACTTGAGGTGGAGGAGAGCTTTCGAAACTAGCCGATGTTCACAATGACGATAATACTATTGTACGCGAACTTTTCTTGATGCACCATGGGGATGTTGTTTGCGATTGTCGATAGCACGAACTAATTGTGTTAAGGGCTCTCTTGTGTGTGTGTTTATATTAGTTGGAGTGACAATTATGTTCGATTGTACCGAGTTAGTAAATGTTAACAGGCATCCATAACAGTAATAGCCATCATAGTTCGATGTCAATCCCCTTCTTGTAAGTGCCTACGATCGCTTGAGATCGTTGGGTTATCTATGTTTCCTCATTCTCCTAAGCCAATGGCTATCTGTATCTTGAATTGGCATCCAAACAATCCTCAATAATAACCTGCACGGACGCATGAAGAATCTTGACCAGCAAGGCATAGGTTTACTGACCGACCGAGTACACCTCTATCACTATCATGGTTGAAACTGAGACGCTTGTTGAATAACAGTAACAAGTGCGAACTATCACAATTCGACTGCGTCCACTGCCTTACTACGGCGAGCGTCTAACTTCGCCTGGAAAGTTGGTCACCGAAAGCTCCATCCTACTCGCAACCGTTATGCCTCCTTCCACAGTTCATCCAAATGACCTGAAATCCCTGTGCAGTTAGAGTTAACGGTTACTCAACATGCATTGGCGAAGCCTTAAAGAACACTTGCACACACAGGCCCACCAAGACTAACAGGTCTTACCTGGGCAACAGGTTGGTCTGACTCCGAGCTTTAGCTGCGCGGTGCCCTCGGCACAATGCCCTGCAGTTGACCACAGCTTAGTCTATGAAATTTTCAGATATCGGAAACATTCTTCTGCTGCTTTCGGGCAACCTTGGACCTCGTTTGTGTAGTGAAAAGCATGTTGCAACCTTGTATCCTGTAGACATTCTTGTTCGCCTCGAGTTCGAAAATACTTTCTCGCTTTGGGATCGTTACCAAGCGATTCGTAGTCTTGATCACCAGAAATGTGTTTTTAGTTTCTTGGACAACTATGCCCTGTGTTCCAACTAAAGTTGGATTGTTGGAAGCTGTGCACTTCAACTTGCAGCCATGTAAATCCATCCTGAACAAACCAATTGGATCGTTATCACTTAGAACTTTCTCGCAATATTGTTGCCACAGTTCATGAACCTTTTCGAATGTTGTATATTGTAGCCGCTGCTTTTCCTCATTGCTCAATTTGTATAAGCTTTTCCTAACTCGTGAGTTCAGCTTGATGGGGTGTCTGGGTGTCCGTCGCTTGACTATCACATTGCTACCGTCATCCTTCTTTGTTCTAGATTCCGTGAGAGAGTAGTAAGTGTTCTTGAGTTGATTATATTCCATCTTGGTGTCTTTCTCTGAATCTTCCACATACTTGCGTGCTGCAAATCTCCGATCAATCCTGTAATCTAAGCCAATTCTGTCTCCGACCGCATTAACTGCCCTCGGAAGTGGGGCTCTAGCCAACATCGTGTTCAAAATGGACTTTAATTCAAACAAACTAGCTTGGATAATGAACAGTTATCGTTATGATGACTCAAAATATTCCGTTCGACTAAAAATGCGTAACTGTAGCTGCACCTCGTGCTGGGAACCGAGCAATGCCTCACAAACACGTGTGTGTCACATTGTCGAACACTTCGAGTCGAAGTCTTCGACAATGTGAACCCGTGTTTTTCCGCGCGGAAATGCAACAAGTTCGACGTGACGGTATTAAGTACACCTGCATAAGATAGGAATCCTAGAACGCTACTAGTACCGTCATTCATAAGTTTCAATCTCATCGTATTCAACGAGTTTAATTGCTATGTCGTAGGATCAGCAAGACAGTGTCCAATTGTCGATAGAAGGAGGCAGCAAATCAACTCTTCTTGCGGACCGGATTCAGTAATGACATCAAGTATGGCTACATTGGTTATTTGTGACAAGTATCTCTATGGATGCTGGTTTGGTCAAGCTCCTAGTTGTCTGCGATGATCATTTAACTGGCTGACGAGAGCTCAACGCGTTTGGGGGACTAACGCTAAGTTGCACGTCTACACAGCCATATTGCGGGACAGTCCTCTTCCTCTGAGTCGTTCTTGTACGGCTCTGTTGTTGTAGAGAGCAACTCAAAGTCGACAGTGAATGCCTCCCCCGACAACAATGTTCTCGCCTGTTATATAGGAGGCGTCAGGCCCACATAGGAAACTTATAATCCCCGCACACTCGTCAGGCTCACCAACCCTCTTGACATGAGTCAGCGTTTTGTACCATTCGTCAATTCCATCATTCTCCCACAAGTATTGGCTGAATTTGGTCTTGATCACTCCAGGTGCAACTAAATTGACTCGGACTCGCTCGCTCGCTAGGTCTACGGACATATTCTTACACAGCCCCAGAAGAGCGGTCTTAGAAATTGAGTATGCGCCAAGTTGATCCATTGGATAATATGCTGCGATTGAGGAAACGTAGACGATTGCACCTTTGTCGCCTGGCCCATTATTTCTGAGCATATGAGGTACCACCTTCTGGGTCAGTAAAAAGGGGGCTCGGACGTTTATGTCGAAAATTTTGTCCCAAATTGTCACATCCATATCCAGAATTCTACCAAAGTACGGATTCACAGCAACGTTCGAGACTAATATATTGATGCCACCAAATTTTTCCATCGTGAAATCTATTAGTCGATCGCGATCTTCGGCCTTGCCAACATGGCAAACTAAGCCTTCAACTCTATCTGGAAATAACGTTTTGAGTTCCTTCAAGGCCTGGTCAACTTTATCCTGTTTTCTGCTACAAATGACAACTTTAGCTCCATCAGTTGCCAAACGTTTAGCTGCTGCTAATCCGATGCCTTCTGTTGATCCCGTAACGATAGCTATTTTGCCTTCAAGTTTACCCTGACATGTCGCAACCTGCGACTGATTTCTAAATGTTTGTGACCATCTAGATTGTATTTCTCTACCAAAGGATCGTGCAATAGATGATCGGGAGATAATCATGGATGGATGTAACATGGTGATTCCTCTAATGTATCGTACTTCGCCCTTTGTTGTCGAAATCGGCACCCAAATAGACCTAATACCTGCTCCACGGAGTTGCTCGGTGGCTAATTTCGCGCATTACGCTTCGTACGCGATATTAACAGGTTTGTTGTAGCCACATAACCTGGCTCAGAGAGCTCAAATTAGAGATGATACATGCTTTTGTAAAAGACTATATTTAATCTAACCGTCTTTACGAAAAAGACCGAGTAGGGGATCCATTGGCTTAGAATCGTTAAAAGGTATAGGAATCGCCCCCAGATCGTCAACTGAGGAGCTGCATGCAAAACTTACGGGTCGTGCAAGCCAATGCCAGAGAGGAAAGCAATTTTCCGGGACAGCAAGTTGAGTCAGAGAAAGTTCGCGCCAGCTATGAGAGTTTTCGGTTATCTCAGGAGATTTTCGTTTCCGCTTACATGTATACTGATCTGAGGCTATGAGAATAGAGTAGAAGTTATACGTCTACCAATATTATAGTTATTGTCGGCGATCAGTACTCGAAAGGGTGAAGATCTTAGATTAAACCCCGATCTTCTCCTAGCTAGCTCAATCGCCACTAAAGGGACTTTCAGTTCGCCACAACTTTGAAATTTGCCCTCGCAACAATAGCCGAGTTAAAACAACGAAGCGGCGCACTCTTCGAGAGTCTATAATAGCCTCCCTCCCCCCAAGCATCGGAAAAAGAGTTCTTCAGCAACCAAAACTCATTGCCGTTCTCTTGACCAGAGCCCACTAACAACATGGCATGTACCATACTAGCGTCGCAGTCTAGACCATCGTGTATACCGCCACCATAGCCCATAAAATCTTTGGGCATGTTGATGCCTACGATAATCGGACTCTTGGGAAGCCACTTGTACCAGGCAACCATATCCGTGAAGTGTTGCCAATGTGTGATGCTTGGTCGCAGATATCCGGCCTTTTTCTTTCGATCGCTTTCGCTATCATAGGGGCACTGACTCTCCTTGCCAGTGTATGGGTACATCGAATTCAGCTCGATGCCGTATTTCTTTATGAACTGGCCCACTTGCGATATTTTGCCCCCTTTGCAACCGTTTAAACTGCTTTTTGATCCGCAGTCAATTATATACTGAGCACTGAAGTCAGTCAACTTCTTCGTCTGCCGGCAATGGAAGAATTCCATCAAAGCTAGGGTTGCTTGAGCATAACATGAGTTGCAAGACTTTTGAGCCTTGGGAACAGTTATGCAACCGGAAGAGCGCCAGTCAATATCGTATTTGAGTCCATTGATTTCCGCAGTATATGTTTTATGGGTTGGAGCTTCATTGGGCACCTCATCATCGATCTCCTCATCAAACTTGTCAAATTCGAAAAAATCGAAAATCGATTTTACTGATCCCATAAATGTGAGCAAAGATGATCCATCTCGATCTTCCGATTCACTTTCCTTGAGAACCTTGTGCTTTGGCTCTCTGGGCCGAGGATAAGGTGCAATGTCAAAATCACTTTCCATCAGGTTCCTTGCGTAGTTTTCGCCGAAATCCTCGAAGGCTTCGAATACACCATAGCTGGTGATTAGAGTTGGATCGTAGTTTCTATTGTTTGATGCAACGGTTGCGCTATACTTTACGTTATTGTAGACCGATTTTGCTCGTTCCTCTTCAGCTTTTGGCCGGACAGGAAGTCCAACAATCTGATCAAACTTTCGAGCCAGATCGGGCTCGCTCTTGATGTCACTCAGCGAAATCTTTAAATTTGATGGCCCCTGATCGTCCATGAAGTCCAATATTGGTGATCTATTATTTACAGTTTTCGTGACCCCTTTCGCCAAATCATCTAGGCTGGCTCGACTGTAATCGTCGCCGTTTTTGAATGCACAAACGCTCGGCAGTTGGTCGGCCGGCAAATAAGGTTTCTTAAGCGCCTCAACCAGCGGTTGCATATCGATTCCATGGGCTAAATAATTTGTCCTCAGCTCAGCTGCAGTCATATCGGTGAACTGATTTTGACTCAGGTAGTAGTTAACAATCTGCCGCTTGAAGAGAATGTTATGTTTGAATATCATGAGTGTCCTACTGAAGAAGAGGCGCGCACGGTTGAGTGTCTCAGTAGGACCATAATTCTTTTTGAACTTCTCAACGTAGTTACCATAATCAAACGCTCGAGGTACCTGAGAGCTTGAACTCGGCGTTTTACTAGTTCCATTATGACCAGATTTGTGCCCCCTAGAGATAGCTGTCTTGACAAAGATTTCTCCCAGAAGAAGGTGCATGATCAGGAGAAAGGCCAAGCGGGCCGATAGTTTGCTCTCTATCATGATTGGAGTTGGAGGCTGGCATCAGGAAAAGTGCTAGTCGATCCTATGAGACGATCCCCTGACCTTATCCTTGGTTTTGCACATCGCAGTGAACTAAATATAGCCCTCACGCCCGTGCCTAGATATGAGACTACTCTCAGATGAGCTCTCCATAATGGGTGATCAAGATTCCGAGATTTGCTTCCAACCGCCGAGGTTGAGGCAGTAAAACAGGCAGATCTGCCACAGAGTTGAGAGAAATCGATGCGAAATGTTGAATTCCTGGCCGATTCTCGATCGAGGGTGATCTTTTCACCATGTTCATCAAGACTAAGCTTGTCTAGTATCGATCCTTCAGGAACCAGCCGATCTTGATCCATAGCGATTACTCGTGACTGAGGCGTCAGGTAGAGGTCTGCCATTGGCAAATCATACTAGTACCGATAGTTTGTAACCAAACCAAGAAATATCAGAAACATGATCGTCGATTTGAGCAGAAAAACGGTAGCCAGAGCCTTGGGTCGAGGGACTAGTGAGGTCAGAAATAGAAAGCGTGATCGGGCAAACTCAAAGGTTTCCGTCACTTATCTACTGGATCCAATCATCTACGAGCTTTATTGGATTGAAATTGATTCGTCGAGGGGCGTTGACTCAAGTTTAAGGCAAACGTGGCTTTGCGACAAAACGAAACAATTTCGCTGCAGGTTGGATTTTATTTCAGTCTGATGAATGGAAAGAATGACAGAATTGAAAGGGAAAAAAGAACGCAACTGAGAATCGAACCCAATCCGAGAAGCGGAAAAGAGCAAACCCGTTACAGAAAATAACTAAAAAGCAACTTGTACAGCGCATGTCAACTCAATAGAATGCTCTGCCAGAGGATTGATCGATGCGCAAGGTCCAGTGAGTAGTGAACGTAAAAGTCTGCGAAAGCCAAGATCAAAGTAAATACTACTGACAGGCTTAATGTCACACATGGATCCGGATGGATGAGTAGCTATTGAACAAATGCAGGCCTTCACGCTTTTTAATATTGGCCTGGATAAGTCACCTAGGCGCGTTAAAATTAGTGGCCTTATTATTTAACCTCATATAGTCGGGGCATGAGTCATAATCTAGTTCAGAAGCCCTCCCCCTCCAACTAGCCCCCACCCTTGATGTGATCTAGTCTGCAACATTAGTATTAATCGATCAAGTTATATTTTAAAGAAGATGAATAGCAACCTCAAGCACGCGCTTCATAGTATCACCCTTCTTCTCTTTGTAGCGCTATCTCAAATTAAGCCTTATAAACAATTCGTAGGATCAGAGCTGGAGCCTGAATATGACCAATATGGACAAGCATTGATGATTCCCACAACACTTATACAGTGCATTGTGATAATCTCCCTACCACAAACCCTATTCAACTTCCTTGGACTCATCTTATTCAATGCCTTTCTTAGTGACGTAGAAATCAAGGACCAAGATGGCCTACCTCTCAAGTTTGTCGAATTGCCCCATTTTTGTTTTAGAGTTGTAACAAGAGGCCTTTTTCCCGAGCTTGTTCTGGCAAATGTGCGCAAAAATTATCTCACGTGTATTCAATCTGGCTTGAGCAATTTCTCAATCGAAGTAGTCACGGACAAGGATTTTAGCCTGGCCGACATGGAGGATAAAGTCAGAAAAATTGTAGTACCTCCAACCTATAGGACCTCAACCGGTGCCTTGTTCAAAGCTAGAGCCCTCCAGCACGCGCTTGACCCGGGGGTTAATATCTTGAAGGAAGGTGATTACATCATTCACTTAGATGAAGAAACCTTGATCACCAAAAACGTTATCAATGGAATAATTAACTTTGTGGTCGAGGGCAAGCACGCTTTTGGTCAAGGATTGATAACTTATTCTAATCAGGAGGTGCAAAATTGGCTCACGACCTTGGCAGATTCAGTGCGAGTGGCGGACGACATGGGAAAAATAAGATTCCAATTCTCAGTATTCCACAAACCGTTATTCGGATGGAAAGGCTCGTTCGTGGTGACCAAGTATGAGGCTGAGCGAGACGTTTCCTTTGACCATGGACCTGATGGCTCCGTTGCCGAGGATTGTTATTTTTCGATGGTTGCCTTTCAGAAGGGTTACACTTTCGATTTTATTCAGGGAGAAATGTGGGAAAAATCGCCTTTCAGCATACCTGATCTCATTAAGCAGAGGAAACGCTGGATTCAGGGTATCTGGCTGGTAGTTCACTCGCCCAAGATACCTATCAAGAATAAGATCCTTCTGACGATGTCGCTATATGCCTGGATTTCCTTGCCGATCACGACGCTAACTTATATTGTAAACATTCTATTCACCCTACCAACTTCGGCATGGCACTTATCAATAGGATCCTTCTGCTTTGCAGTGACATTCTATATGTACATATTTGGTGTGCTCAAGTCTTCTGATCTCAAGACCACACGATTAAGCATGTTGTTTGCTTGTCTAATTGGTCAAATATTCATACTACCTATGAATGTTGTTATTGAGATTGTCGCCGTCATTTGGGGTCTTTTTGGGCCGAAGCATAAATTTTACATTGTAGAGAAGGATTTGAAACGCCACGCTGTCTTAGATCCATAGTCTAAAGTCTAGATGCTTCTCATCTTAATCTTAAATAAAATACTTGCGAACGAGGATCGTTGTAGAGCAATTCAACTGTAGATTCTGAATACCCATGAAGACAGCACCAATCAGTCAACAATTTGAGGGAGCAAGTGTTGTGGTCGTTGCTAGGCTCATTAGATCTTAGAACCTTTAGTGTTCGTTCAAGTTTCCCCTCCGATCTGTCCATAACATGAGGCTTATTGGACTGAACTCGAGACGATCATGAGGAATTTTTGCCACTCATTTATTTTGACTGAAGCAGATCTACATAGCCAGTTCCCGCAGAGTCCATGTGGCTATTGTGAGGAAACTAAATGATGGCACACGGCATAAAATACATCTGACAATCATAGACAGAGATAAACAAAACTAAAGTTGCGAATCCGATAGTGAGAGGCACTAGAGATGGAATCCGTTTGCGGCAACCAATGATGCTCTGTATCAGACTTTCGACAGAGATTTGTCTGCTATACAGTAGTGTACATTGGGGGCCAAATAAAATTGCACACCATGGTTGCAATCGTTAGACTTGAGTCTTGGACTTAAATTTTTTGCACGACAGGTGCTTTCAGAGTGTGGTTCTCTTGTGAGGGGCTGCACGATAGTCGGACGCTTCTGAACGAGATCAGAACGAGAATTCTTAGAAAGCGGAAATGCACAACCGGCCAAGATAATTTGCACACTGATTTAGTTTTTTTGTGGGCACTTTCTGAGCCGACTTAATCCGTGGTTCAAGTGCGGGATAGACTGGGTCTTGAACACTCTGCTGTTCGAGTGAGGCATGGTCGGTCTTGGGACCGGTACAGCTTGTGTAGGAAGTACACCAGAAGCGGAAATTCTATCATACTTCCAACTCTTGAACAAACCGTCACGGGTTGACAGTAATCGTTTCGTCGACCTTATGCTGCTTCACTCCGGCGTTGCTTGGACGACGCGCTGCAAAAAGCACTCGGAAGTGGCATTGTTCCCATTTCAGCTCTCGTTTCCGGTCACTCCAAAGTAAAAATTACTCCGGAGTCCAGGAGCCTCCGGAGTGATTAGAATCACTTATTTGAGATTCAATTGTTAGCGCCAAAGGATGGATTGTACTCGAATGAGCACCTAGATTGCGTAAATCGTGCGTGAAAAGTCGAGGCACATTGTTCGAACCTGGATTCTTACGAAAGATAAGGTCGTTCGTAATTGCATCAACCCCTATCTGTTTACTGACGAGAGAGCCACCCGGCTAGGCTTGGCCTTCTCATGCGAGCCAACGTTGAGTCGGCGGCCAAAAGATTAGTGAGCCAGATTAGAACCTCCAACTGTCGTCAAGTGTTTAGTTGTGGCTCGTTTCAACATCCCCAAACAGCAGCAATAACAGCAACGACAACCATGACGACGTCGCCAATTAACGAGACGACAACAGTTGGTAGTCTGCGGCTCTGGCAACTAAGACCAATATAAACACAGCGCTCTCGACCCTTGACATCCATCCAACCAATCACTATTCTGTCGCTAGCGCCGATAGTTGTTTGGGTTGTGAGGCGAAAAATGAGTCGAATCAACAAGTGCGACGAAGCTTATCTTGCACCAAAGTCAACAGGCTTGCTCTCGTCGCTGGCGATTAGTGTACAACAATTGCAAATTGGTGTATACCATCTCAGACTGAGTAAGATCAGATTTAGAAGGAGAAACGTGTGTCTTACTAGCTTGCCTACCTGATTGATTGATTGTCCGATTGATTGATGGTATCATCAATCGATCCGCGCGCGCGCGTACCTCAGCTAGGAGTAAAGGACGCGCAAAGTTTGTAAGATTTTCGGTCAATGAGAGAGAGCGACACGAAATCGATATTGTCCCCAGATTAGATCACACTTAGATTGGCGTTGTCCAGACAAGAGAAAGTTGAGAACGATTAGCACTTTGGGGAGACTCGTCCGAGCTAACAATATAAATGTCAGTTTAGTTTGTCGCGTTCGAACTTTCAGCAGAACTCTGAGCTCTGATTTTAATCCGAGAGTAGGCGCAATCGTTGCACTCAAGAGCCTAAACCCAACCAAAAGAGCCCTGAACTAAGCCAACACCTATTGACTGAACCCACAAATCGCGTTGGAAGGATATAGAATCCAAGAGTCGAGTAAGATGATTTTAACAGAATACGACAAACTCCTTGAATCGCTGCAGTACGTGAAAAGTATTGTCAGTTCAGCGCCCAAAGTCGGTATAATATGTGGCAGTGGCTTGGGCGACTTGGTTAACATATTGGAGAAGCCAATCTCAATCCCATATTCTAAAATACCTCACTTCCCCCAAAGCACCGTCGTTGGCCACTCGGGTGAGCTGGTGTTCGGGGAGCAGAACCGACTGCCTCTGGTTTGTATGCGAGGTCGAGTGCACCTATATGAGGGCTATGATGCGATTGAATGCATCCGTCCAATCAGACTGATGGCCATGCTCGGGATTGAGATTCTGTGTGTCACAAATGCTGCCGGAAATGTCAACAAGAACTTTAAGCCTGGAGATTTCATGATCATCAGAGACCATATATCGTTTCCCTCGCTTGCTGGCGAAAACCCCTTGCGTGGACCGCACGATGAGCGATTTGGCGATAGGTTCGTCACTATGTCCAATGCGTACGACATGGAACTGATCAACGAGATCGAAGACGCAAGTGTGGAAATTGGTCTAGACAAGCATGTTAGGAAAGGTATTTATGGAATGGTTGTTGGTCCAACCTACGAGACGATAGCCGAGGCTAGAGCTCTGAAACTGCTGGGCGCAGATACAATTGGCATGAGCACTGTCCATGAAATCATAGCAGCCCACCAAATGGGCGTCCGCTGCCTAGGAATCTCTCTCATAACAAACGATATAACAACCGATTATAGCTCCATGGAGGACATAGTGGAGCATGAACACGTCGTCGACATGGGCGCAAGGAGATCAAAAGACTTCGTTAGGCTTATATTGGCCTTCCTGAAAGGAGTGCGACGAGAGATGAAAGTTTAGCTCGACACAGCAGGCTCCTAAGGTTTCATAATAAATATACAGTTGTCATCAACTAGAGTTTTCATTGATAACTGCTGACGATCACAAAAAATCAGTAAAGTGTTCGATTGTCCGGATGGTAGCATTGCGTCAAGACGAATGTGATGAGGTATTTCTGTACGCGGCCCATCTGATTATCTTTGTTGAGCCCGAGGATCATGAGATTTTCAAGAACTATTGACTTGGCGTGAAATGATGGATGTCATCGTGAGGCAAGTGTTCAAACACGACAAACTAGACAGACGGAATACTCGCTTCCTATGGTCCGAGAGGCCAAGATTGTGCACATGCAATAGGGATGGATCATTCTCAATTCTGCCTATTCTAGAGCCGGAAACATCTAGATAAGAAATTGGTGTTGAAAATAGAGATGTACGTTTCGTGATTGCTCACCAGTTTGTACTGGTTAAGCTCAGGCAGATTGCACCGCAATTTCCGGTTATGAAGGTCTACCGATTTGCATAGAGTATTCACTTTTAATTTTGTCGGTCTATAGTTCTAGTAATCAAGTTCATATGCGAGGGCTTGGAAGAACTATATAGCAACAATTCAAACTATAGCGATGCAGGTAGATTTCAGAATTCATAAACGTTACCCACGATATAATTTTGTATAGCGTTGAATAAACGTTCAAAACCAGACTGTACCTACCCTCGATTGGAAATGCTTCGATATTCAACAGATAAGGACATCAGAATTCGCTACATTTGTCTTTTTGGTTAGCCAAGGGTGCTTTAAAGCCATTGAGGGTGTCATTCGCTGTAAAGGATCCCAAATCAAACACTGGAGGACGAAATCCCTGAAATCCGAGTCTGGGCAATTCGGTAAAAGCTTCTTGCTCCCCGGGAGTCCACGAAGTTTTCCCCTAGGCGATCGACCGTTTTCTGCTCGGTACTGTCCTTGGTAATAGCGGGCGCAATAAGTGGGGTTGCCAGCACTATCAAAGAACTGTCTCACTTTGGTCGTCTTGCATTTGCTTAGAAACACTGACGATGGTCGATCAAGCATCTCTATCATACAGGCTAGCTGGTCAGCCTCATTTTCACCATCTAGAAGGGGACGTCCAACGTATAACTCTGCCAATATGCAACCTAGAGACCACATATCTATTGATGGCCCGTATTTACCACAAAGTATCACCTCTGGTGAACGGTAGTATCTCGATTGAATGTAGCTATGCACTCGCCTACTACTGAAACATGACGACCCGAAATCAATGACCTTGATTCCGCTCCTATTCTGTTGCTTGAGTAAAATATTTTCTGGTTTCAAATCGCAATGAATTATATCATACTTACTTAGAGCATGTAAGCATTTCACAATAGAGAATGTAAATCTTCTTATCAATGTTAGGTTGAATCCGATGAACGAATTTTTCTTGCTCAGTTCGAACAAGTTGAGACTGAGCAATTCAAACACTATACAAGGATGATTACGGAACATAAAGTTATCGTACATATGTACAACATTGAATTTGTCATCCGTGTCATTTTCGAGCAGCTTTGTGAGTATCTTGATTTCCTCTTTGGCTTGGGTGTGGAATCGCGTTTGATTTCTGATAACTTTAAGAGCTACGCTCTTCTGCGTCTTATGGTCATGAGCTTGTAAAACTACACCAAACGTTCCTTTTCCAATTACTTTGAGTACCTCATACCTGTAGGCTACGTGGTCATGTATTATTGGCATGTAAGAGCCATTATTGTCATCGAAACCGTATACTTTAGAATCAAAACCATCGGGTCCAGCATAAATGGTTGCAGTCTGAGGTGTGCGTTTCTTGATACCGCTCTTCCCGATGAAAAATATTCTAGGGTACTCCAAGATTTCTTTCTTCTCATAAGTTGTCAAGTGGATGAAGTATTCATGGTTCTCTAATACCTTCTGAGGCGGTATGGGTAAGTTACGACTGTTTGCCGACTCACCTATTACAATTGGTACTTGTTGGGCATTCTTTTTATCATTTGATGTCGTATTCCGTCGCGGATTAGCTGAGGAACCATTATTTATAGAAACAATCTTGTCCGAAACAAAGTTGTTTGCGTTATTGTTGCGGTCTCTTCCATCTAATAGTCCCTCAGTTCCCATAGTCTTGATCAACTGCTGGTACTGAGCCTGGGACCTTGTGGTCACCTTCTCTATGGGTCGTCTTGTTATTGGTATAACATGACATGGCCCGTTGAATGAGGTCTTCTTCTGGTAATAACAAGGTGACTTATTTCCGTCTGTGAAATATGGCATCGTCTAATATGAGATTGGATGTATGTATACTGTATCTATTTACCTATCTAGTGATATGAGAGTAATTGTATAAATAAAGTTTCTCTTGTGCCTATTAATGTAATAAAAGTGAAGGAAGTGAATTCAATTTACTGGCAGTGATTGGTTTTGATGAAGGCTTGATTGTTACTCTAACGATCCACTAGTTTTCTGTTACAAGAAATGAAAACCTTGGTCGCGATAGTTTCATGGAGATACACTATATAATCAAGTCCAAGTTGATGGTTGTCATGCACAAGCCGCTGTATATGAATAAGTGATGAATGTATGTATATATATATGTAGCTAAATATATATGCGTTTAGAGACTTAGAAATGATTGGTCATGAAAACGAGGTCAGGTCTGACATTCGGGTCGAGATTCACTGAGAGAGTTGGGATGAATTACGGAAGGTAAGTTCATCTATATGAATGAGATTCAGGTGCCTGAAAGTATTTGTGTCTCTATCCTTAGTTGCTGCAGCTAAAAAAGTTGATTCCCTCAAGTCGTCAAGTTCGAGAGGTTTGGAAGTGTTTGGTTGTTGAGATTTGGTTTGAGTCAGGTGTCAGATAGTTGGGCGTTCCTGTCAGGGATAGATTCATATTGATGATAAATCACAATGTTTGATCTGCTGTTCCAGTGGAAGCATCATAGTGCTCACCTGCGCAAGTGGGTCAGTTTTGGGCCGTCTGTTTCTCCCTATCTTGCATCTGTGTTTATGATTTAGCTATCAATATTTGAGAGGTAGGAAGACAAAGAGAGGTTTAAATTATACATATCTTCTCCTGAATTTCCACATTTTTGTTACCAATTAGAACGCATAGAGTTAGTAGCTTTGAGTGTTTCTCATTACAGTGTTAATAGAATCTTATGACAGAGAAGACGAGGGCAGTTTTAGGGTGAGTAGAGTAAATAATTTTATAGTTTTCAATCCACCACCAACCTGGTAGCCAGCGAGGAGTGACCGCCTGTGCCGTAGTAAAAAATGCCTGCTCCTCGGAGTGCCCGGCGGCGGTGATGGCAGCGGCAGCAGCAGCAGCAGCAGCAGCAGCAGCAGCCAGCCAGTCGGCGCACACAAACCTACGAGCTGGAGAGAGACCATTGGCAGGCCAAGAGAAGAAGGCTCTGAGCTCACCAGCGATACAATGTCGGCCATGGTGGCTCAAGCAGGGATAGCCAAAGCACTGCCGTCCTCCTCCGTCTCCTCTTAAACGCCATCCTGCGTGTTTTGTTCTCGATATTTGGCTGCTTTCTAGGTTCACGGAACAAAGCCTTGCGCCGGCCTATGCTGTCCCCAAGTCCGAAGGCGGGCGCAGCCTTCGGACGAGTCGCGCTCTTTTTGACCCGAAAACCGGCGTTCCGAGTTCGCTCTTGAATTGCCGACAGCAGACCGCCGGACAAGCTGGCGAAGGAGGCGTGTTTTTCGACAAAACCCGCCGCATGCCCTCCTCTCTCCCTCTCTCGGAATCTCATCCATCTCTTAAGGCCGAGCCATCCAGGCCTTTACCGTAGCACAATGGAAGTGTAGTGGTAGAGTGATGGCTCAGGTGGTTACATGGACGCGAATCTCACAAGCCAAAGGGTCTCATAGACTAGACAAACGAGTTGCAAATCTGAGCTCGGAGTCCAAACTCAACCAGCTGATGCAACGGAATCGAGAAGAGAATTGAGTCACCGAGCTTAGTCGGTCGGCGACTCTACAGCCTTGGAAATAAATAAAAATCAAATTCGGACCACTAATATGGCTAAGCCGGTGGTTAGATTGAGCGCAACGGTAAAATGGAAATCTCCTAGTTAGCAGGCCACAAAGAAAGAGAGAGGGGACGAGCTAGCTCAACTAGGTAGCTGTTGCAACAAATGCGCCAATTTGATTTCCACAAGTGTGAAGCCACATATTGGCAACGATGTTTTGTATCATCATGGCCGGTCTGACTTGCGAGCAAGATGGCTAGCGGAATCAGGCTATTCCATCTGGCTGATTTATCATTGGCTACTTTGGCACATGGATCTCTCAATCTCGTCTGCCTCACGCCAAGTAAAACGTAGCATCACCTCACTGGATGAGAGTAATTCAAAAGACAGCTAACAGCTGCTTAGTAGTACAGTCTCCAAATGTATAACAAGCCTGATCATGCCATCGCTGAGCCCCAACCGGAGGCAAGTTTTGCTGGCATCAGTGGCTGGTTTTGAGCCGGAAACGGGGCAAACGTCGCGAGCTGCGGCCAGAGGTCGCATGAGTCGGCGCGTACGTGCGGGCACAGCGGGCAGAAAGGCCGCTCTAACCCGGCCTTGGGTAGGAAACCACCGTTGAGGCTCCGACAAACGAGAGAGCGCACTGAGGGTTGGGCCCATAGTGGACGAATGGTTAGCCTCAGAGCTAAATATCGTGCTTCCACTCACCTATGCTCTTCGAGGTGGAGAGGCTAATTTTATTGTCCGTGTATTAGGATTTCTAATTTAGGAATGATCCTACCAATTTAAGAGAACGTCCAGCATATTTTGTTGGAGCAACAGCAAAACTCGCCGATGCCTGTTATCTGCATCAACTGCTCGAATAAAGTTCAGAGATCAACATCAACTGATAGCATTGTCCAGCAAGATTCAATGAGCTTCAACGATCTGTCCCTAACAAGTCCATGTCTCCGCCAGAAGGCTTATACTTTGGGCAGCGCTAGTTGTCTCAATTAATATTATTTGTCGAGGTGCTAGGTAGGCGAATTATTCGGAGGAAAAATAGGCTCTGCGCAACGAGTGCGACATGAATTCAATTGGCGATTCTGCAACAGTTTCTCAGCAAAACACGTCCATTGAAAACAACGATCGAAACACAAACCCCTCGACTAACCGGCACAACATTCAAGGCTCCTCCGGCGGCCAAAACTATCTCAATACAACTGTTTTTAATCAATCAGGTGCCAATTCTTCGGGGTCCACCTCAGCCAACTTTGTGCCACTAACACGAGCAAGGATGAGAGAAAATTTAGATAACCAGGATGTGATTGACATCAACAATATTGAAGAGGCTCATGGTTGTCATGAATCCGCCCGCAAAGCTAGATTTGCTTCATACAAGGTTACAGAGGATGAATACGCAGTCTTTTATGATCTCATTGGCGAAAGTCAGTTACAATTTGAAACTTACATTTATATACGCGACAAAATACTTGAACAATGGTTTGCAAACGTTCAAGTTGAGCTGAGCAAGCAAAAGGCCTATGATTCTCTCGAGGATCATATGTTTGAAGAGATTGAGGTCGCATATAAAGATCTCCTATTTAATAGAATCTTCAATTTCCTAGATCGAACTGGCCGAATCAACTATGGCATGATGGACAGAGATACTCAACCAAATAGCGAAATTAACGAGCTTTCCGCAGAGGATAGGAGAGTCAAGCATATGGAACCTCATCTTTATAAGCCACCTCTAAAGACACCAAACAAAACTGGCCGCGTTATCATACTTGGTGCTGGCCTGAGTGGGCTCATGGCCGCCAGACAACTGCAGAAATTCGGTCTGGAAGTCATAGTACTAGAGGCCCGCAATAGAGTTGGAGGCAGAATTCATACATATAGAAAAGGCAACTTCATCGCTGACCTCGGTCCCTCCTCTCTCAATGGTGTTGTCGGAAACCCGGTTGTCGTTTTAGGCAAGCAACTTGAGCTTTGCGTCATGGAGCTAAAACAAAAAATTCCCATCTATGAGAACAAAGTTGACAAAAACGGTGCCTCGGTTTGCCATCAAGTCGACCCCTTGCTCGAGAGAGCAGTTGAACGAGAGTATAACAAGATAATGGAGGGTGCTAGGGTCATGAAGAATAATTATAGGATTGAGAAATATCGGGGCCAACCATTTCCCGTCGGTATGGCAGTAGATTGGGTCATGAAGCTACAGGAGAAAAACATCAAGGACGATCAAGTTAAGCACCTGAAACGCATCGAGAGCCTCTACGAACAGCTGATAGAAAGCGCCAATAAGAAGCTAGATAAATCTAGAATTATCAAAAAGTTGCATGGCCAACTATGCTCCATCAAGGACTCTACAGATCTCGGTAACCATAAGGATAAGGGGGCAATCGATACATTTAATAGACGTTGCTTAGCAAGAGATCTGGAGATTGCAATCAAGGAGTATAAGATTCTGATTGAGCAGGAGGAGGAAATCCATAACAAGATCTCAGACTTGACCAAGAGCCCGCCTAGTGACACATACTTGTCTCTAGGAGATCGGCGACTTCTTGATTGGCACTTTGCTGAGCTAGAATACGCACTGGGTTGTCCGATAAACAAACTAAGCATTTATTATGAAGACGACGAGGAAATTTTTGACGGATCACATTGGATGCTAGTGCATGGTTTCAACACAATAGTTGAAGCAATGAAAAATAACCTCGATATACAACTCCAAACTGCGGTAAAGAAAGTAACAGTCGGTAAGGATGGCTGTAAGGTTTTAACTTATAATCCTGATCACGCCTACAGCCCTTATATCGAATACACCGCCGATGCAGTTCTCTGCACACTTCCGCTGGGCATTTTGCAAGATAGCCTAGTAGCTAGTCAACAGGCAGCAGCAGATACAACTCACAAGATGGAGAACGTACGCTCAAACCAGAAAGGTTATCAGCCTATTATATTCAGTCCACCTCTCCCGAAGTGGAAAGCTCAGTCACTAAACAAATTGGGTTGCGGAAATTTGAACAAAATCGTGTTGTGCTTCGACAAGGTATTCTGGAACCACGAGTTGCACTTGTTCGGAGTAGTCAATCACAAAGCTGTTAGCCGAGGCGAGTTTTTTCTATTTTGGCATCATGGAAGAACTCCAACTCTTAGCGGACTCATATCTGGTGAGGCGGCTGATTATATCGAGAAGCTTTCTGATGTTGAGGTTCTCGAGAGATGCCTCGGCTTGCTTCGGTCAATATACGGAAACAATAACGTTCCAGCACCTAAGGATTACGTCGTAACAAAGTGGCGCAAAGACCCCTGGGCAAAAGGAGCCTGGTCATACCTGCAAACAGGTGCAACTGGCAACGACTACGATGCTTGTGCCGACCCAGTTGTTCTTGACTCCAACGAACAAATCTTTCAGGAGACCAGACTTAATGAGCTAGCAAATCAATGTGACAAAACCACGAATCCTTTGTTGAAGAAAATTGAGCCGTCGAATGCTCCCCGTCTATTCTTTGCTGGAGAACATACAACAAGATATCACTTTGCTTCTGCTCATGGAGCAGTTTTAACTGGTTTGCGTGAAGCGGCACGTATAGCGAACACTTATCTTGGTTGCCCATATGACGACAGTGTAATACCTGGAGTATTCGTTGGCTGATACAAAAGTTACCTCTTGTCGATGATTAAAAAAGTTGTCTAAAGCTTGCTTATGTTAGACAAAGGCCAAAGCAGCCATAAAAGTAATGCCTAACATTACACAAGCAATCTGTCCAAGCGAATCTGACCATTTTGTCTGACTATTTAAAATCTCGGGTAGAAGGCTGACTAGAGCTATGTACAAGAATCCACCCGCTGAGAATGGCAATATCCAGACTGTTTTTGCATTTAGGGTTTCCATTGATCTGATGTAAAGCGCCGTAATCGTACCCAAGAGCCCGAATAGAGATACAGAGGATTGGGCCTTCACGGCGTCCAGTCTCGTGAATCCAGAGTTGACCAGTATGGCGTAGTCGCAGATTTCATGCGGAATTTCATGTATGAATATGACAAATGTTGTCAAAAGACCGACCTTGTGACCGACTAAAAAGCTTGCACCAATAGCTAGGCCATGGGTGAAATTATCGAAACCGTTAGCAATTAGATTCAGGTATCCAGCAGCGTCGACCCCTTGACGACCAATATCCTGCTTCCAATCAATCACATTCTTTCTGTCTTGAGTAGTTATTGCGCTCGCTAAGAGTTCACCATTTTTATTGCAGGACTTGTTGACCTCAATTGAGTCTGATTCTTTCTTGCGGTGAGTCAATATTTGTCTAGAGTTTTGGATTGCATTGTTGTTGTTCAAATCAAATTTCGATAGATCGTTTCCGTTTCTATCAACTGTGATAGGATTTGTGTCAAAAGTGTCAGCATTTTGCGGCAATAAATGTTTTACATCGAGGCATGTTCTATCTGTAAGGACGAGATCTTGATTAAGCGGTGAAACGGCTTGATTGTCTGAGCATATGGAACTTTCTCTCCGAGATTTGGATTTAATCACCTTAGCAGGAACAATTTCTCCCCCAACCTGTCCAGACCATTTCTCGAATACCATCTCAACTATTATGAAGACAAACAAGCCCGCAAGGAGAGACCATCCCACCTTCCGGTAGGCGATCACTTTCGAATCATCAGACTCGAGCAGATGACTGTGGAGTGACTCCGGTATTAGGTGGAAAAATATATCACCGAGGATCGCGCCGATTGCAAATCCCAATAGTAATTTCATGCGTCCATCTTGAGCCTGACAACCTGTTCATTTCGAAGGAACATGGAAAAGTTAGTCGGTCGATGTTGGCGATTCCTGACGAAAATTCAACTTATGATTGACTTGATTTTGCAATTTAATAAAAGAGTACGTTTTAAGAGGCAGCAGTTTAGGTTTACATAGCTGTAAACCAGGTCGCTCGCGAGCGATCGCTAAACCAGTTGATGGTAAGACCGGCTCAATATTGATTAGATTATGATCAGTGATTTGATGGGCCATTGCAGTAAATTGTTGAGTGAATGCACTACAAAAATGCTGCACTAAGACTCAAATCGAAAAGACACTAGCATGAAATCAGTGGGAAGCTTGTTAACACTCTTCAGATTCTCTAGCTAGAGCATTCCTTGATCGAAAACTGAGCAACAAAAGTATACTTCTGAGAAAGGTTGCTAGGCTACCGGCGTTGCCTGGCAACATGCTACTTACCTTGCTCTTTTTGTCGCTCAAAGAATGTCATGTTAAAAAGCCATGGCACCAAGCTCGTGAATCCGATGCAAGCCGATGAGGCCAGTGCGATAATCCAAGTTTCGTACGCAACAGTAGATTCATTCTGCTGGTTGACCATGATAATAAAACTTGTTGATTTATAACCACTTCTTGCTGGAGTTTGGTGTTCGTTAGAATGACTATAATCTTATCAAGTGAGGGTGAATGAACTGAGAAGGCTGGAATGGACTATGATTGTTACAGGTCTTCAATGGCGATTTAAAAGCGAAAGATTAACAGAGGGATATATTGTTCCTTGATGGATCTCCCCGACTTTCTAATGCTATGCTAGTTGTCTATCGAGTAAAGTTGCTGGACTACCATTGTTGGTGTCACTGGATTGGCTAGAGTTTTAAACCGGTGAGCAGTTTGGTTGTAATGGAAGGAATAGTCAGTTTCATTTGTTGGCTAAAATTGATCGTAGAGTTCCTCATTAATATGGCGAGTGAGATCCTCCTTCAGCAAGGGCTGGCGCTAATACTACATGGTCTAGTGAGTGTCGCTCGAGTTTGCCATAGATTACCCGCTATCTCAGCTATTGTGAATATATCGACGAAGGTCCGGGATTTCTGCGGGTCGAGCTCTGCCTTTTCAAGCTGGGCGTATTCATGTTCGTAGCAGAAAAAATTGAGGAGACATTTTACTGCGTTACGATTGCAGAAAGCGTTCACTTTATGAAGCCACTTTTGAACTGTTCACTTGGTAAGGCATCAACTATCGGCGGGCTTTCCGGACTATTGGACTAGGATTCTGAGTTCGAGAATACCATAGCACGGTGTTCGCTTCCGCATGAGGAACGTAAGGACACGATTTCCAGTCATAAATAAGTAGATTGTTGCGTAACTTTTCTAGAGCAGAGGAGTTGGCGCCAACTTCGACATCCTAGCCGAAGTCGAGATCGATAGTTTTCTGGCTGAGGCCAACAAGTCACCTGGTACTGCAAGCAATAAAACGAGCTTCTACCTCGCTAGCTAAGGGCTGCTTCCGATACCGGCCAAATGTGAGCTAACTAAAATGAATAAAATTAAACAGCGAAACTGAGTCCCGGTTGAGCCTAGTATTCAGGTCGTTCGGCAACGCAATCATAGGCAATGGTTCATTACGTCAATTTCCTTCGTCATCCGTAATATTTACCCCTAGAACCCATCGTCAGCTGTTAAAAATCCCATTCCTCTGTGCTTTCTAGGGACAAGTGTGCGAGTCTTTCATGGGCAACACGTGGGGACAAACTCATGGCGGTTCTCTGTCGCCAATAAACAAAATTTAGATTTTGAACGATTAACAACATGATGACAATATTCGTACTCAACTCAATTCCTATCTTCGACCCGCAATGATCGATAAGTTGCTCTTAGATGACTTGATCAATATTCAATTAGAACCAAATCAAAAACTTGTTAATGATGTGGCATCCATCGAGAAACTCTCGGATAGACAGCACGTCGCCGTGCAGAATCTCATTAGAAATCACATAGAATCTTTTGACTACTTCCTCGAATCAGGTTTTGAGGATGGAATCAAAGCTATTCCTCCATTTGTGTATCAGTTGGCATCCGATCAAACCCTCGAAATTCGTGTGACAAATTACCGCCTCTTCAAACCACAGATTGATAGCACTGGCTTCGCGAGGGACAAAAATCTATACCCATCAGAATGTCGTCAGAGACAGACCAGCTACTTGAGTAAGCTGAATCTTGAGTTTGTTTGGTACTTGGACGGAAATTTTATGGGTAGCATAGAGGAATTCGTCGGATCTGTACCTGTTATGGTTAAATCAAAACTCTGTAATCTGAGGGATGCCACTCCAAGAGAGTTTGTCAGAAGAAAAGAAGATGCCGATGAGCTTGGAGGCTACTTTATTGTAAACGGAAACGAGAGGATCATCCGAATGCTTGTTGCTGGGCGGAGGAATTATCCAATCGCGCTAGCACGGAATACCTGGAAAGACTCACTTCCATTCTTTTCCCAATTCGGTGTCTCGATGCGCTGTGTAGGCCAAGGTGAGAAGACGCAGAATATGGTGCTTCATTATCTGACGAACGGTACTGCGAAATTGAAAGTCTACTACAATGCCAGACCCATAACAGTTGCACTACCCGTATTTCTAAAGGCGCTAGTTGATTACACCGATAAAAGGATATTCCAAAGACTAGTATCAGGCTACATCGGTAAGGAGCGACAATTCTACCAAAACTCTTTGATAAGTATGCTAACGCTATCACGCGAGCTCGGAATCAACACCAGGCAAGAGGCTCTAGAGTATCTTGGCCGGAAGTTAAGATCCTCCCAGGAGTTGCCCTCGTGGTGGTCAGATCTCAAAGCCGGGGAGGATTTAATCAAGACATCTGTCGCTTTCCATCTAGATGATAATGAAGACAAGTTCAATTGTTTGGCACTGATGACTCAAAAGTTGTTTGCCGTAGCCAAAGCCGAATGCGCTATAGAAAATGAAGACAACCCAATGTTGCATGAAGTTTTCACAAGTGGACAAATATACTTTACTCTATTACTTGAAAGGATCGAGCTTCTGTTGCACGGTTTGAAGATATGTTTCGACAAACACTTCGCCAAATCAGCCAAGACAAGTAACAAGGTAACCAAGGAGCTCGTGGAAAAAATGTTGAGATTGAGATATGGAACAGTAGTAAATCCCCTCAAGCTGCTTGTAAGCACTGGGAACTTGTCCTCAATTTCAGGGCTGGGATTAAAACAGAAGGTAGGTATTAGCGTTATGGCCGAGAAGATAAACTACTTGAGATTCCTATCAAACTTCCGAGCAGTGCATAGAGGAGCTTTTTTCGCACAAATGAGAACAACTGCATGCCGGAAACTCTATCCAGAGGCATGGGGTTTCATGTGTCCTGTTCACACTCCAGACGGCACACCCTGTGGCCTCCTGAACCATCTAACAATAGGCTGTGTTATTACCTGTCACAAGAATGACCTATCTCCAATAAGAAGCGCCATTCTATCTCAACACGTTCTCGAGCTTGAAAATCTTCAAAACCAAGACTTGACCTGCTACTATCCTGTTGTGCTCGATGGTCGCTTAATCTGCTATGTTGAGGATTCTTCTGCCAAGAATCTTGTCAACAAGTTGCGTAGGTATAAGGTGAAAGAATTGAAGAATATACCCAATGATATTGAGATTTGTTTTGTGCCAAAGACAGAGAGTTCTACACAGTTCCCTGGAGTATATATATTTGCCAACATATTTAGAATGATGCGACCTGTAATAAATCGGGACTACAACATTCATGAATATATTGGATCTTTTGAACAAGTTTACATGGATATATGCATAAGAAGTTCAGAAATTATTCCCAACCGGACGACGCATACTGAGATCTCACTGACCTCCTTCTTGAGTGTCTTAGGATGCCTGATTCCATATCCCGACTTCAACCAGAGCCCTCGTAATATGTATTGTTGCCAAATGACCAAACAGACCATGGGATCTTCATCCCATACTCTCAAATATCGTTGTGATACCAAGATGTACAATATAGAAACCCCACAATCTCCCCTCGTAAGGCCTGCAATATATGACCACTATCATTTTGACGATTTTCCTCTCGGCACCAATGCTATTGTCGCTGTCATCTCCTACACAGGATACGACATGGAAGATGCAATGATCATCAATAAAGCTGCGGCTGAAAGAGGTTTCACTACTGGTAACATCATCAAAACTGTTACAGTGGACTTGAAACAACTAGGCAACGTCAAAACTGCAGGTCAGTATGTCTACAATTTCGGGTTTGCATCTGACGAAGCTCGTGTTTTAAACCAAAATTATCTTGATGATGATGGAATAGCAATTATTGGGACGAAGCTTACACAAAATACGCCAATATGCGCCTATTACTCTGTTGTGGACGGAGAGGAAGACAAGAAAACCAAGTACGAGTTATACAAGTATGCCGAAGAGGCCTATGTGATGGACGTCAAGATGCTCGGGAGCGACAACGGGAAGGAGATCGCTCAGAAAGTCTCAATAACTATCTGGTCACAGAGAAGACCCTTTGTCGGGGATAAATATGCAAACCGTCATGGTCAAAAAGGCGTGTGCAGTTTGCTTTGGCCTCAGGAAAGCATGCCTTTCACTGAATCCGGAATGACCCCAGACATCATTTTCAATCCCCATGGTTATCCTTCACGAATGACCATCGGTATGATGCTCGAGAGCATGTCAGGCAAGGCTGCCGCACTGATGGGTAAAGCTGTAGACGCGACCCCATTCAGATTCTCAGAAAAGGACACTGCCGGTCACAACTATGGTGAGATGCTGGAAAAGTATGGCTTCAATTACTACGGCACCGAGAGGATGTATAGCGGCGTCGACGGTAGCTTACTCACAGCTGAGATATTCTTTGGTCTCGTCTACTACATACGTTTAAGACACATGGTGAGCGACAAGTACCAGGTCAGATCAACTGGTCCGATTGACTCAGTGACACATCAGCCTGTTAAGGGTCGTCGCAGGGGTGGTGGTGTTCGTTTCGGAGAGATGGAGAGAGACTCTCTTCTTGCTCACGGCGCTTCTTTTCTCCTTCAAGATCGATTGTTCAATTGCTCGGATAGAACCACAGCCCATGCTTGTGCAAAGTGCGGATCACTAATCACAACCTCTAACGAGGTTAAATTGAAGAGCTTGCAGCTTGAAGATGAGGATAAGGAATCCAAACCAAATCATCATCGAAACACCAGCAAACCGGAGTGGACTTGCAGGTTGTGCAACTCCAAGCAGAACGTGCGCAAGGTGCTCGTGCCTCATGTGCTCCTGTATCTGACTGCGGAGTTAGCCCAGGTTAACATTGCTCTCAAACTGGACATCGGAGATTGAGATTTAGACTGTTTTTTGTTCGAGCTGCCGAGATTTCAGAAATAACGTCTCCGTAAAGAGTCTGTAGATTTGAGCAATCAGAGTTTGAGTCATTCCTCATTTGCAAGTTTGTGCTCTAGCACTACCTCTAGCTCGAGTCCAGGATTAGGTGGGCGCCTTATCATTCCTGGGGTCGGGTTGTCTGTGCCATGTTTTTTCGAGTGGATACCTTGAGACCGTTGTAGTTGCCTAATCGAACAGCTCTCAGGCCAGGTGTTCAGCACAGCGTATAAGTAATCCAACAAACTCGAGTATTACCGAGCAACATAGTCTGTCGGTTGATTTGTTCAACCAGCAACTTTTCCGAAGGGTCTGATTCTGCTTGCTGCATTATTGCCTGTGTTTGATGATCAATAGCACCCAATTTGCACTGACTCTTAATCCTCTCATCGAGTCACCTCCACCAGACCTTGATGATGTCGTATCCTCTACTAATCCTTGTCCCACGAGGAGTTCGTCTCCAAACAAGTGGCTAGTATCTACCAAATATATAAGTAGGACCTACCGACCACGAGAAGTAGGACAAATCTGAGAGTCCGCTTAGTTTGGAATTGATTTTAAATTACGTTGAGGATGTTTCGATTCTTGATCTATCTCTACAGTCTCTTTCGACTCGAATGGATTTTGTACAGAAAGAAACATCTAAACAGGTTCGACAACTACTCACCCGATGTTGATCTTACCCGCGATGAGCTTACCGGATTGGTGGCCAACAAGGATGATTGGTTCAACTCAACGCCAAATCTCAACAGGAACGAAAACGTCCTACTGGTCGCATCAAACGCATTCAACAAGTCTGGCCTTTTTCTCAGCATCAAGTGGCGACCGCATTCAGAGTTCAAGATCGCAACCTTACTGACAAGGTTGTCGTTAGAAGTAGGGGACGATTATTTGGATTATGACGACACAAAAACCTACAGTCCAACCAAATGTCAGGTAAAGCGCAACTACGTGACACAATATGGCTCCAATGGGTCGTGTTTGAAGCTTAAAGTGATCCGTCCGTATGCCAGATACAGACTCTTGTTCAGGGGATACATGAGAGTTCGCAATAGTATCGAAGAGCAGAGATATGTGCGACTTAACCTGCTGGTGTTCCAAACGAGCAAGGTATTCGACTTCAAGGAGCAGTTTGATGCGGCTAGTCTTGCTAGACAATATGCTGCAAAGCTACCCAAGTGCGGCCTCACGGCCGCTCTGGATAACCTTGTCCTACACGATCGGCACGAGCTGACGAGCAAGCTGATCGGCGACTATAGCATACAGGCTGGGAACGAGAAGCGGGTGGGCGAGCTACATCTATGGGGTTTTCATTCAAGACAGTTTGTTGTACGGGAGGACCAAGAGCGACGCAGCAAGCGGATGTTGGGCCATCTCACAAACGGGCGCGCGTTTCATCTCGGGATCCGCGAGAACGTGGCTAGCAATTTTGACATCAATGAGCAGCTTGAGTTTGGTTACGCATGTTTCGACATCGGCCCGGCTGTAGAGCCTACAAGTCACTCTGATAAGCCTCTCAACTGGACTCGGCTCACCAGCAACACGGCGGAGGTCGAGTTTCTGGTGAGAAGCAAAGATCATACCTTCACCGTAGAGGCTCGCAAGCGAAGTTCGCGATCCTTGTTTATGGACATGACTTTGGGTGCAACTGACGGCTGGGGTGTTGTGCTTATAAACGACAGCTTAGATTTGGCGCAAGAAACTCACGCTGTTGAAGTAAGTCTAAGGGGCTACCAAGAGGCCGTGAAGTCTTGCAAAATTGTCGACTCTAATCTGTATCTGGAGAGAGAGTTTAGCGAGAAGCCTCTTGCCATTAGTATTGAGGATTTTGAGTGCCAATACACTTGTCTCGTCGGATCAAAGGCGTCATCGCTTGCTCAGCTGAAAGCTTTGGCAACCAACAACAGTGGCGAGTCGAGCGTTGGATACCAGGTGCCACCGGCCGTCATGCTTACCAGGCACGCATACGAGGCATTGCAAGAATTAAACCCGACCCTGCGCGATGAAATCCGAACTCTTGAGGCAGCGTCGGGCCAAAATAACAAGGAAGACATCATCAGAGCCTGCGAGCGCCTGCAGAGAGTGATTCAGTTCGAGCTAAAACTTCCGCCTGCAGTTAGAAAGGAGCTGGCCGAACAAATGGTGAGTCAGCTTTCGATTAAGCAACTCGAAAGTCTAGACAATCGCTCGTTTGCTGTGCGCTCCTCTTCTTGGGGCGAAGACGAGGACGACATGTCGGCGGCTGGTCAGTTGGAGACGGTGCTTTCTGTTCAAAACTTCGAGGATCTCAGTAGGGCAGTGATGAGGTGTTTTGCTAGCAAATTTAGCCATACCAACATTGAGTATAAGCGTCAACGCGGTCTGCCCCTGGATCTCCCCATGGCTGTGGTCGTGCAAGAGATGATCGATTGCGAGAAGGCTGGCGTCTTGTTTACTTGCGATCCAACAACCGGAAACACTGGCCACATGACAATGACAGCCAACTTTGGTCTCGGCGAAAGTGTTGTCAGTGGCAGAACTGACCCAGACACAATCAGGATCAGAATTGATCAAAGTTGGCCAACGCAAGAGGTCCGTCAGTTGCACATTGAAGAGGTTCAGATTGGCGAAAAGAAGGTAATCTTCAATAGTGAGAGCGTAAACTCACCACCAGACAATCTGGCGTCTGACCAGTACGACCGAAGCAGATGTTGCCTTAGCGAAGAGGAAATACTGAGCTTGGCCAGATGTGGACTGGACCTAGCTGGTTACTTTGGGTGTCCGCGTGACATTGAGTGGGGCTACAAGGATAGCCAATTGTACCTGTTCCAGTCAAGGCCAGTAACTGGATTGGACGCCTACACTGAGTTCGAGTTGATGCACGAGGCTGATGCTCCCTCGAGAGCCGAGTTGGAGTTCTCGACACGAGCAAATGTGGGCGAGGTGATGCCGTATGCGGCGACACCCTTGCAACTGTCCTATTTCATCAAGATCTGGACAGTGCTTACGAACAACTTGTTTCGCAGATTGGGAAAGATTAGACCTGAGGATTATACATTGAATTACGACTGCGATTTCACGATCAACTCCTACCATACGTTCTTCACCCTGAGAGGGTCTGCCTTGTTTAATTTCACGCGCAAGGATAAGAAGCGCCCTCTGTCGTCCAGGGCACTCGAAGTTGGCATCTTTGGTCATGAGGTCGACGATGAGGAACTGATCGATAAGGCAAGCGAGATGGCCGGTAAATCGCATAGGATCAAATTTGAGGAGCTTAGGTTTGCCCTGGTTACCTGGAAGTATCGCTTTATGCCCGACAAACTTATCGCCAGTGCGAGACAGTTGAATTCGAGATTGAGGCGCGATGTTCACTCGCTGAGATATACAAAGCGAGGCGATCTATCTGATTTGGAGGGTTTGCTTGGCCAATTGAAAGTAGCTTTTGGATTTGGAAAGATACCAGGAACAGCACACATAACCTCCACTCTCATCAGCAGTAAAGCTAACTTTAGACTCTTGGAATTGTTGTCAAAATACTACAATGATTCCTCGAAGCTCCATTCAGCCTTTTCCAAGTTTCTAGCCTCGAGCCCGAATGTTTTAAGTGCTGAAATACCCCATAGAGTGGACAAGATGGCCAGACTCATACAGAGTCGGGGTCAAAAGGATGTCCAAGACTTTGTTGCAATGTCACCCACTGAGGCTCTAAAGTATGTTTCGCGAGACGCAAAAGAGGAGCTATCAAAGGAGTTCGATGCTTTCATGGTGAAGTTCGGCCACAGGTGCTACAACGAGTTCGAGGTCTCTGCAATCTCTTGGAGAGACTCGCCTGAGAAGATTGTAGAAATGCTGCAAACAAACCTTAGGAAATACATGAATGGGGCTCCAGCTGATGAAGGGGGCCTTTGCAAGGAGAAGATGAGAGTCGACGAAATCATCGAGACTCTGGATGTCAAGATTAGTTTTATTGATAAACTCAGATTGAAGTACCTAATCGCGCCTGTTTGTCAGAAGTTTGTTTCGATGCGAGAGCAAACCAAGGATCTAATGATCGAGCATACCGACATAACTCGTGATGCCAGTCGACTTCTGGCGCGAGCCCTCCGTCAGCAGAACCGGATCCCGGAAGAGGACCTGTTCTACTACATGTTCTATCATGAATTGGAGGATTTGATTCGCGAGCCGCAGCCTCAGTTGGTGGTACAGGCGACAAAGAGACGCAAGTTGTTCGCGAAGCACTATCAGAGCGAATGGAGGTTCGACGAAATAGTTAGAGGCCATGAAATAGTGCCAGCGCACCTGCGACCATCGAAGGAGTTGGATGCTAAGGTCAAGAACGCACCCAAGTTGCATGGAACGACTGCATGCAGCGGAAGAGTTCAGGCGAAAGTGTGCCTCGTCAATAGCTTTGAGGAGATCGGCAAGGTCCAATCGGGTGATATCTTGCTAGCTTATAGCACAGATATTGCCTTTTCGCCCATATTTCCCCTCCTGTCCGGCGTCATAACTGAAGTAGGCGGTTTGATAAGTCATGGGGCCGTCGTTGCGAGAGAGTACGGTTTGCCGTCGGTGATCGGTATAAAAGATGTAACAAAAATCTTGAAGCATGGTGAGGAGATCATCTTGGATGCAGATAATTCGACCATCATTCGGTTAAGTCAAAGCTGATTTTAGATCCTCGAACATGATCAAATAAAACCTTCCATACAATTGTCCTCCATCACCGATGCTAGTTCGCTTCACTCAGGTGCTAATTGGGTTAGGCTGGGCGACAGCCCTGATCTGTATCGTCGAATGATGACTAAAAAGTCTGCCGACTCGAAGAGTGGAGGGCACAAAGCTCAGTTTGTCACGCGCCTCATGAGATGGCATAAACCCACTGGAACTATTCTCGCCCTCATGCCGTCGCTCTGGTCCGTAGGCCTTGCCACGCCAGATTCAGCCCTCACGCCAGACCCTACGACACTTCTCATATTCACTGCTG
>Ga0209372_1000210_pt1 | contig 41096 bp, 33 predicted proteins | sample AgamicAtPe_FD_187170 | JGI IMG/M metagenome (GOLD analysis project Ga0209372, IMG submission 187170) | Agave microbial communities from Guanajuato, Mexico - At.P.e (SPAdes) (version 2) | ecosystem: Host-associated > Plants > Phyllosphere > Phylloplane/Leaf | place: Guanajuato, Mexico | collected... | reverse complement strand
CCCACGCCCGTCCAAATACAAAGCCACTCTAGCCAGCTGGTTGAACCACCTTGTATCGTCATGGGCAGGCAGGCGGACGCACGCACGCACGCAGATTGTGGCTTTAATGTTAACCGATCTAACCTGATATCACATCACTTGTGCGAACGCGATTGGTAGGTTATAGTGTCCACTGAATTTTTGTACAGTTCTATTATGCTCTCAAAGAGGCCCGTGACTTTTGGGATAAAAACTTTGAGTTGCTCTATTTGGAGTAGCAGTCTGATGGTTGCGTCTGGGTCTCCGTTGTTGAATTGGAGCGTATTCTTGGTCCCAATTGTTTCCGCTTGGGGCATCGGAGTTGAGGGGCTGGAGGAGGTTGACTCGGCGGAGGATCTCAGCGATGGGCTTGACATTTGGAGTGATAGTTGTTGTTGTTGTTGGTTGTTGTTTGAGTTGTTGTATTGGACGCGGTTGTTGCTGCCGCTGCTTCCGTTGCTGCTACTTGTGGGCGTCGTTGTTGCCGATGCTGACGCGGAGGCTGACGTTGATGTGGAAGTGGAAGTGGAGGTTGACGATCGCTTGTGTAGTTGTTGTTGCTGTTGGAGTTGGAGTTGTTGTTGTTGTTGAGCTAATAAACTAATCTGTGAGCTAGATTCAGACATGTAAAATTCAACGAGATCATTGTGGCCCAAAATGGAGGCTTTTAAAATTTTGGCCAGAGTGAGCATTTCGTAGGCATCAAATTCGCATTTATCTTTGAGCAAAGTCGGTATTAGTATTGAACTTTCGCTAGTATCAATAACGCGCAATAATTTGCCTATCGCGCTCAGAAGGGAGCCGCGAGTTTCCGTTATTGGAATTTTAGTTAACATTTCAACCAACGAGTCTTTGTCCTCGCGCGTCATCTTGAATCCTCCTCTTCTCCTTCGCGTTTGCTCCACTAAGTTGGTTTGGTTTAAAGGTTAACCAATGGGAGCTCAAATCGATTGGCGCCCTTAGCTTGCTGGCGAGAGAGTCAAAAAAGTTTTGAGTGTAAGATTTGAATTGAATATTGAGATTCTTGCGCGAAGAATCAATCGAGCTTCTGCGAGTTTGAGAGTTGCACCCTCACAGGGAGCGAGAGTGTGCAAGTGGTGAGTTGAGATAGTTGAACTAACTCTCCTCCCTCTATAGTTCTAATCAAAACAGGATCTAACTGGAATAGAAAACAAACCTAAAAGGCTCGTTTGAATTGTTGTTGATAAAATTAATTCGAGAATGCGAGTTTTAAGGTGCATATATTCTGGGTTTCGCTCTCTATTTATCCTCATCCGAGCTAGTCGCTCTTGCAAGCTCCTATCAGTGGCTCTCACTCTCACTCTCACTTTTGCTCTAGGACTCAGTCCCAGTTTCTCTCCAGCTCTCGGCTTTGGTTTTGGTCCCTGTTTCTGCTTCTGTTGCTGTTGCTGTTTCTATCTCAGTCGCAGTCGCAGTCGCAGTCGCAGTCTCAGTCTTGGTCTTGATCGCCGCTCGAAGCGCTCGCCAGCCAGCCAGCCAATTTCTCTTCGTCTCTCTGTCTGCCTGTCTGTCGATTTCGACCTATCCGCTCGTCCCACTACCTTTCGTATGAATCTCCCTCTCGCCCGCTCTCACATCTATGCCCTGTGCGATTTACTGTTGCGAGAGATAGGAAAATGCCGAGGGCCAAACTGTGCAATGTTCTCGCTCGCTCGCTCGCTCTCTCTCTCTCCTTCTCCCCTAACGAACCCTGCGCTCAATGTAAATTGGTACCTGCGTAGTATGACCTAATTGCAAGAGGAGGCATACAAACAGAACATAAACAATACAATTATTTTGGTGTAATTCTAGGGGGAACTGTTGCTAGATTTAGGGGACCGGCCGAGATGAGCGGGAGCCGGCCGAGGGTTGGCTGGCAAGCTAGCTAGCGAGCGGGCGGGCGGGCGAGACTGCGCGATGGCCGCTTAGCGCGCGCTCGTCCTCTCTCGCTCGGCGGCCTAAATGGATGCCTCTTGGCGCCAACAGCGCACAGACGATCGGTGCAGCAGAAATCTGTGCGCTCTGGTCAAATTTGCTGACCTTCCCATGTAAGAGCATACGAGTTTATTTGAAAGGTTGCCCGATTTCGACCAGCCTAGCTCGGACGCTTGGCGAAAATATCATTAGGCGCTTGTGTATTACATTGAACTTGCATCAAGTGTTGCAGTGCTTGGCCGGTCCAACTTTTTCCAGCTCTCCGCTCGCTAGCCCACCACTTTTACTGTGTCTCGCTGCCACTTGTTGCCCGGCTAGCTAGCTGGCTGACTAACTAATGAGCAAACAAACAGCAACAGCTCCAACAACAGGAGCGACTCAAATCCAAGACATCAACTGCGCTATTTCCCTCTGTTTCGCTCGCTCGCCCGCCCGCCAGTCAGTCAGTCAGTCAGTCAGCCAGCCAGCCAGCAGGCAAACCAGCCAGCTTGCTCCTATCTCGATCCAAGAGCCGCGCGTCTCGTCTCGTCTCTTCTCGTCTTGTCTCGTCACTTTCACTAGAATCTCGATAGAAACCGGCGGGCGGGTGGGCGAGCGAGCGGGAAAGCCAGCCCGACAGACAGGCAAGGGCTTGCTTAGCTCCGAGGAGACACACTAACCACTAGTTAGCCCTCACCTTCAATTTAGACTTGGTTAGCGGGGAGGTAGCTCGTAGATTCGGCTGGAGCCATCGACCGGCCGCCCTGTTTGCCTGGCGCTGCTAACCAATCGGGCGCCACCCAAACCAGCTGGCTGGTTTCCTCCGTTTATTCAGACAATCACAGCGACGACGACGACGATGATGACGACTACGACAACGACAAAGACGACGACGACGACAGAGACCACTATTTTGCGCCGCTTTCTCCCGTCGCCCTTTCGTCTTGCAACCAGCCAACTGCCTTCGTTTTAATTTAAAACCAACTCTTTCTTCGGCTTCGCTCGAGTCGCCCCTTCTTTTGCTGTCTGTCGTATTTAGTGCTCTCGCTTCCCCTTTCGCCACCAATCTTGCTCACTCACTCACTAACCCTCTCCGAGCGTCGCTAGCTTGCTCACTCGAGTCTCATTTGGCCACTCTGGCGCCAGCAAGCACCTAAGGAAGGCCCTATGCAAACTCGGCTTCTCTCTCTTTCATCCCCTAGCACCGATTGCCCAACTTGAACGCTCCCAAACCGACCAAACGACACCAACAACGACGGCGACAACAACAACAGCAACCACTGCCGCAACTCCCATTTCTCCGGCGAGCGCCCGGCTCCACGCAACCTGTTTTAGCTCGCATTGGAATTAGAGGTGGTGGCTTCATTTGCGTCGCCGAGTGACCATTAACATGGCCATTTGTGCGCAGTAACTATCCGCTCGAAACTGGCTTACTTGGCCGGAAAATCGAGCACCTGTTGTCGTTCTTCGTCCTTTACTTTGGCTATCTCGCTTTCGCCTATCAGCGCGCAAGTTTGCCTTGCGGCGCCAAGCTTTGCAGGCGCCGGCCACTTGGAGCTGGCCGACCGGATAGCCAGTCAGGCGGACAGTTCGCCTTTGCGCCTACCAGATAGGCTTACGTCCGCTCGCCTTGTCCAAGCTCGCTTGGTTTACCTTGAGTCCGAGTTGGAGGGTCGAAAATGAGCCTCCAAAGAGATGTCGGCAACGACAACTGGGCTTCTACGAGAGTGGCGCCGCTCGTCTATAAGCGCACTTTTGCTTGAGAGCCTCAAGGTGCCTTGCTCATGGAGCAAGCATCTCAATTAAGTTGACTGGCGGAGGCTCAGTGACTAGGCAGCGGCGAGATTCGGAGGCTCCAATTGCGCACAATAGGCTTCAACGACGACAACAACAACAACAACAACAACAGTCCGATCGAAAACACTAAAGAACAAAGTCTCGGGCCACAGAAACGCTGCAGAGGGTAGAAAGTAGAGAGGGCCGGGGGAATTCAAAGCTTTGATTGGGTAAATTTGTGTCTTTGTTTTAGAATCGATGGTAATGCTAGCGGCCGAAAGTTGACTGACTTGCTAGTTGGCGTGACGCAGGTAAGTGGGCGCGAGCTTAGACGGCCATTGGCTGGGCTACAGGTTAAACTTTATACGAAAGTGAGCAAGCGGGCGGGCGGGCTGGCTGGCTGGCTGGCTGGCTGGCGGATGGACGGGCGGGCTGGCCGACGACGGAGAGAAATTGCGTAGTCAAATGTGAAGCCAGCTCACACAAGTGGCATTTCTTTAAGACAAGCGTCTCGGCAGCAAAACTCATTCGCTTATTGTGAGATTTGATCACCAGATTGACAATCGCATATTTTTACCTTTCATCATAGAAGCCAGTCGCTATTTTCTCGCACCTGTTGCGGACAGGGAAACAGTGGAAACAACAATAACGATAAAACGCCAACACTATTGACTCAACTGGTGCGCAAAGCGCTAGCTGGCTGGCTAGTAGCTCCTACTCGAGAATTGTGCTTAAAGTCACTAGAAGAAAGCGTTTAACTCGCCTGCCAACTGTATAAATACGCTAACAACGTAGTTATTTCTTTTCACCAGTTATGTTGCCAGTTCCTCAGAGGATACGCAAAAACTGGGCAGTCATGGGTTACCTATTCGGGCTTGTCAGGCAGATCGATCCCGATCTAAAATTTGCTGTCGACACCTTTACATTAGTTGGGTTCCTTTGGTTTTCAAGAAGATTTTTAGGCTTAATATGTCAATTGTATACAGGTAAGTTATGCTCCCGTAGGTTGATCATTGAATTGATGTGCCACTTTTCTAATGCTGCGACACCTCAAATCGAATTAAAGGTTTCAGGGTTCACTTTTGGGCAAGATTCTGGACGCTAGATCTCAAGAAGCGATACGGTCAGTGGGTGATGATAACCGGAGCCACTGACGGTATAGGTTTGAGTTATGCCAGAGAGTTTGCCAAGCGTGGTCATTCGCTTATTCTGCTGGGCAGAAACCAGGAGAAACTTGATAAGGTCAAGAATGAGCTCAAGAAATTGATTCCAGAGGAAAATATTGTCCTTATTTGTGCGGACCTGTCCACCGCAACCTCTGACACATATAGAGATGTGGCTAACCAGATTAGGAGTATGGAACGCGATATCGGTATCTTATTTAACAATGCTGGCGTCATGCTACCGTCACCGAACAGATATCTTGATCAGCCAGAATCTTCAATTTGGCAACATTGCACGGTGAACATTGCAGGAGTTCTCATGATAACAAGATGCGTGCTGCCAGGGATGTGTAAACGCAAACGGGGATTAATAATCAACATGTCCTCAATGGCTGCCATGTATCCCATGCCGACTATGGGAGTTTATGCGGCCTCGAAAAAGTTTGTCGAATCATTCAGCAAATCATTGGAATACGAGTATGGCTCTTACGGAATCGAGGTTCAAACCTTGATTCCTTCCTACATTGCGACCAAGATGGTCAGCTGGAGTAAGATGCTGAGCTCAGCAAACTTGTTTACCCCTAGTAGTGAGACTTTCGCTAAGTCTGCCATAGCAACTATCGGCAGGTCAAACGAAACCACCGGTTACTGGTCACACGGCATTCAACATTGGTACAATACACATTTCATGACTCAGAAGATTTGGAACTGGGCTTGCTGGTTCGGACTAAAGTCGTTAGATACGAGCAAACGCTCGAGATAGGTTAGTGACAATAAAAAGGCATATCCGAATGATCAGATATTAAGCCGTGGCAGAGCGATTCGCCACTCAGCTCGCACTCCTCGCTCGCTGTGTTACATTCCGCTAAAATATTTGTTTCTGGGACGTAAGATCTCAGAAACAGAGCCGGCAAAACATCGTTTATTCTCTTTACAGTAATCATCCGATGGATTCTAATAAAAAAAATTTGAAATCAGAAATGCATTGATTCTGACTCTCCTCGCGATTATTCACGAGACCCGAGGATGTTTCCATCATCACATGGTAATCCGTTTATCAAATGAGTAGACAGACCACCAGTGCGGCCTGTCACCATTCACCCAAGAGGAGAGTAAATCTGATATCACACATTTTCAACCATGGCCATGGCCCCCATGAATCAAGCTCAACAGAACCAGCAAGCGTCAGATAAAGTAACCCTGTCTGATGCTATTAGCAATGTTGCAGTGCTAGATGATGTAGTATTGTGCGACGATGTCCCTTGTATTCAGGGCGTGTCCTCGTCAATCGTTTATCACGTCAACTATGACACTAACTTCGAAGATCGAAAGGCTTTCGCAAGGTGTGATGCGAAATGCATCGAGGAGGCGACCATTCAGGCGAATATGAATCGAATGTTAGATGAAGGCGAGAAGCATGCTATCAATCTGTACACTTGGAGATGTTGTTCAAGGTCTATACCGCAACCAAAGTATCACGAGCAGCCCAATAGAGTGGAGATTTACGAGAAAACCGTGGAGGTATTGGGACCTGAAGTAAACAAACTCCTAGCCCTCATGTACTTCCAAGGGCAGGCAGTTGGCAAGTTTTGTCAAGAGATCAGTCGTCTATGCCATTCCCATGGAACATCGAATAGTGGCATTCTATCTCGCCAATCCCAGATGATGCCAACATTATCTTCCCATTCCGGTCCAGGGGGCCAGGCAGAGCCAACGCTTTCATCATCATCTATGGCTACACTGAAGAGAAGCCAGAAAGGAGGGCCATCGGAGTTTGTTTCGGAGACTTATCTACTAACTCTGGCCAAATTCATCAATATGTTCGCGACACTGGATGAACTGAAAAATATGAAATCATCTGTAAAAAACGATTATGCTACATATAGGAGAGCCGCACAGTTCCTGAAGGTCCTGTCCGATGCACAATCTCTCCAAGAGTCTCAAAATCTATCTATGTTTCTAGCAACACAAAACAAGATAAGAGATTCATTGAGTGAGTCCTTAGCACAAATACCAAACTGCGAAACCCTCCTATGCAAGATTGTCAATCTATGCTTGACAATGTATGAAGAGAGCAAATACATACTGCCCTCAGAGAAGCACATGTTGGTTAAGGTGATAGGTTTTGGTCTGTTTCTCATAGATGGAAAAAACTGTGATATCAACAAACTCGACACGAAGAAGAAAGTACACTTGGCCGCCATAGACAAGATTTTTAAGGAGCTCGAGATGGTTCCCTTGTTCGGTGATATGCAAATCGCACCATACATCACATATGTTAAGAAAATGGCTAACTTCGATCCTCAACGATGGCCCTTATGTTCCAACGAATCCGTGCCCTCCATTCAGGCAGAGATTCAGGAGTTTTTACCTAAGATTCGACTGAAGTATGTAGCCTACATCTCGGAGCTTAGCAGGCACTCTAATGAATCCACTACCATAATCAAGGATGCCCCACAATCTGACGCGGCAAATAAGGAACTACTTGATCTGGCATTATTGGGCCTTCGTCTTCTATCAGACATCACCTGTCACGTAACTGAGCTATACTCATGGAAACTCATGCACCCCACCGATCATCATCAAAATCATGCGTGCCCCCAAGAGGCCGAAGAGTATGAAAGAGCTACTCGCTATAACTATAGTGATGAGGAAAAATCTGCTCTCATCGAGCTCATTTCAATGATCAAAGGCCTTCAGGTACTGATGAATAGAATGGAGACTGTATTTATTGATGCGATAAAAAGGTCCATCTACGCAAAGCTACAGGACTTCATTCAAGTTGATCTAAGAGAACCTCTTAGAAAAGCAATCATGAAGAAAGATGATACAATTCGATTGTTTCTCAAAAGTGTCCGAAGTACATGCGCCGACTGGATGCGTGGCGTCGAAGATCCGATTGACCGGGCTAACAAGTCAGACCTATCAAAGTCAGCGGTGGCCGATTTCGAGATACATGTACCCCGTCGCAACGTTGGACCTTCCTCGACCCAGCTTTATATGGTAAGAACAATGCTTGAATCACTCGTAAGTGGAAAAGCTCACGGTGACAAGAGCACACTTAGAAAATACATAGATGGTGCTTCTTTTGTGACCATAGAGAATTTCCTGAACGAATCTTTTTATTGGCAATATCTACTGAACTTCAGTCAGACTCTATCTGAATGTTGCGATCTGTCCCAGCTTTGGTACAGAGAATTCTACCTGGAAATGACCATGGGTAGACGCATCCAATTCCCTATCGAAATGTCGCTCCCCTCAATGCTGACCGACCACATTTTGAAGACGAAGGATCCAGCTATGATGGAGTGCATCCTTTATCCCCTTGATTTGTATAATGATAGTGGTTATTGCGCCTTGACAAAATTTTGCAAGCAGTTCCTATACGATGAGGTTGAGGCAGAGGTGAACTTGTGCTTCGATCAGTTCACATACAAGTTGAGCGAACAGATATTCGCCTATTACAAGCATTTAGCCGGAAGTATATTGTTAGATAAAAGATTTAGATCTGGAGCCGCCGCCATGAATATCAAATTTACCTGGCCCCAAGCCAACAGATACAGCACCTTGCTCAAGCAAAGACATTTTCAGTTGCTGGGTAGAACATTAAACCTCAATAAGCTCATTGCTCAGAGGCTTCAAGTATACATGCTCAAAAGTTTAGAATTAGCCGTTCAGCAATTCGAAGATGGCAGTTTGACAGACGTTATAGAATTAGAAGATCTCATTGGCGTCAATCGTTACACTCACAAATTATTGAGTGAACATGTGACCCTCGATCCATTCGACAACTTACTTGAGGAAGCTAATCGTAACGTCTCAGCACCTTATGGAAGGGTCACATTGCATATAATATACGAGCTCATGTTTACATTTCTCCCAAACTATTGTTACAATTCATCAACTAATAGATTTGTAAAAATGCCCCCGTATGCGCCAACATTAACTCCGCACCAGAGCGGACCAACTCGTGAAAAGCTCTCACAATCTATGCAACAACCATCCTATTATTTGTATGGCACTAAAGCTTTAAATATTGCCTTCGCGACTATCCATCAGCTCCACTCGAATTTTATAGGTCCTCCTCACTTTAGAGCAATGGGACAGCTTCTTGGCTATCAAGGGGTAGCTATTGTTATTGACCATCTCCTAAAAGTGATCAAATCTCTAATTCAAGGAACTATGACACAGCATTGTAAAACTCTACAGAGCGTCATGCCAAAAGTATGCAAGTTGCCTCTTTATGACTACGGCTCAACGGGAGTTCTAGAATACTACCAAGCCCAATTGAGAGAAGTAATCCAGTTTCCTGATGTCAAGACAGCCATGTTCCAATCATTCCGCGAGATGGGAAATGCCATAATATTCTGCATGTTGATCGAGCAGAGTTTGTCTCAAGAGGAAGTCTGTGATCTTCACCAAGCAGCAGCGTTCCAAAACGTCGTACCAACTCCATTTTGTAAGGAAGGAGAGAGACCGGATAGCAAAATCAAAAGCCTCGAACAAAAATATGCCGCTCTACAGGTTCTGAAAAACATAGAACAATTGGGTAATGATGAACAAGCTGCTCTCGCGAACCAAGGGGATTTGCTCACCTCTGAACGCTTATGTTGTGGACTATCCTTGTTCGATGCTATACTAAACAAAATCAAAGGATTTTTATTAGATAATAGAGAGCAGGCCTCTATTTGGATCGGACCTACAATTAATCCACCTGTTGTAATCTATGTCGACGAATGCATTGAATTTCATCGAATGTGGTCAGCATTGCAGTTCATTTACTGCATACCCGTTGGACAAGGCGAGTTCACCATCGAGCAGCTATTCGGGGAAGGACTCAATTGGGCAGGTTGCGTGATCATCACCCTATTGGGCCAACAGAAAAGATTCGAGGCTCTAGATTTTAGTTACCATTTGCTGAAGGTACAAAGAGTTGATGGTAAGGATGACGTTGTAAGAGGAGTCCCCCTAAAGCGAATGGTCGACCGCATACAGCGGTTTCAGGTGCTCAACTCCCAGATATTCTCAACAATCAACAAGTATATAACCTCAAATTTACCCGAGGAGACTAAACTTGAACATGTGAAAGTATTTTCTAGTCCCATCCATCCAGCAGTCGCACAATCTGTTGGCCAGCCGCTCTACATGAGGACAGCGATTAGTATGCAGAGGCCGCCCACGAACGGTACCGAGGCGCCCCATTAGATTGATCAAACTATTCCCAAAGGTAGAAAGCGCGGGCGCTCGTCTTCGAACGCCAACTTGTTATTCCGCCAGCCAATGGACGACCCAAACTTCAAAATAGATCGTGCTCACTAGTTCTAGAGTTTCCGTTGTTACTTCTACATATAGCAACTCATAAACTATTTAAATCCCATCAACATTTGATCAGTCTCTTTCAGTCATTGAACTTTTTCCCTACAAGATTTGGATGTGTCGGACCATGTACCGTATGAGTTGGCAACTTGTCTGCTTGAGTTTTAATTTGTGGGCCCAAGGACCTACTGCACAAAACCATGGACTTGTTGACGGCAGAGCACTTTCGACGCCCATACCACTCACTAGCATAAGTTGGCCAACGCGGCTCGGAATCCTCAAGATGTGCCCGCGATGAGATTACGAACATTCCGATTTCTATGATCAAACTCCTGAACCCCGTAAGCCTGTATCCAACCGAACTCTTGATGCTCTAGATCAGAAGTTTCACATGGATATCACGTCAAAAAGATGCCAAGAGTCTGTGACCAACCGAAAACTGGGCACCATCAACATCGGGTCCCGCCGAAGCCAACTCGCCCTTATCCAAACAAAGTTAGTCATCGAACGACTTGAACGATTTTATTCAAACAACCCGGATCGCTTGAGATGGATAGGCCAGTCCACCGATCGAGATGATCCCAAGCTTGAATTCGATGTAGTGACGATGACAACAACAGGTGATAAAATACTAGACAAACCTCTTCCGACTATTGGTAGCAAATCACTTTTCACAGGGGAGCTAGAAGTGGCACTTCTGGACGGAAAAGTGGACTTTGTAGTTCACTCTCTCAAGGATTTACCTACAACCCTACCGGAAGGTTGTGCGATAGGTGCCATCTTGAAACGGGACAGTCCAGACGACGCAATTGTCATGAAGAAGTCATTGAGATCTAAAGTAAGTCCCATCGATCTACTGTTAGGAAGGAACAGAATGACGGGTCCGGATAAAATCAAGATAGGAACTTCCTCGCATAGAAGGATAGCCATGATAAAGCGAGGAAACCCTGACATCGAGTGCATTGATATAAGGGGTAATCTGAACACCAGAATATCCAAACTCGACGACGATGGGGGAGAATATGCTGCAATAGTGTTAGCTAAGGCAGGTCTCGATCGGATGGGTTGGTCAGACAGGGCATCTTGCCTGTTACGGTCAGAAGACAACGAAGCTTTCAAAGATTGGTGCTATGCAGTGGGTCAAGGAGCGATCGCAGTCGAGTGTAGATCCAATGATAACGATATGCTTAGGCTGTTGTGGCCTATAGCCCATATGGAAACAACATATGAAGTAGTCGCTGAAAGAAGCCTCATGAGAACGCTCGAGGCTGGCTGCTCCGTACCGATTGGAGTTCGATCATCCTGGTCTGACTGTCAGGTTGGAATTACATTGCGCCTCGAAGGCGTCGTATTATCTCTGGACGGGAAGGTCGTTATCAGAGCCGATGACCGCACCATAATTGTGGATCGAGCCGAACTGAGGAGCGAGAGTTCGACAGGATTACCTCTCGAAAGTTCGACAAGCATTATAGTGTCTGAGGAGGACTTTCTTTTAAAATCCAAGGTTGAATATAACCTGAGAGAATGCTCGCTCCTTGGTATGAGAGTGGCAAATAAACTGATTGGACAGGGTTGTCTTAGTCTGATCAAACGATGATGGCGACAGCTTGTTGTTAGCGATGAGTGACATCCTCATTTATTGATAACACGAGAGGTCTACGTGCTTTGCCATTGAGGTTTGATCAAACGTTGAGCGGCTAGATAACGCGAATCAAGTCCACCCTGGCGACTCATTTGGTACGGTGCAACCGGGACAACTATTGAGAAATTCGCGTGAGAACAATCCCTTCTGGCTATTGACAATCACGTCATTATTGATGAAATAACGCTTTAATTTAGCCCTCTTGTGGCATGGATTTGATGATATCGGAATCTCCAGGGTCAGTGATACTTAAAGCCCCTACTCTGTACAATTTACCACATGCTGTTCCCAAGTCAATGTTAGAGCCTGCAAAATGGTGCACACCAGTCTTGGAAAGCATTGCATAGTACTCAATTTCGCTCCTTCGTAGTGGTGGTGTGTTAGATGCTATGATGACCAGTTTAGCTTTGCCCTGTTGAAAATCTTTCGTTAGTCGTATTGGAGAATAGTACAAACCAAGATTATCAGGACCAGCTGTGCTTACCAGTCTTAGGGTCTTGAGGGTCTGACGAACTCCACAACAGTATTGTCCAGATTTCATTACAAGTGCTAACCTGGCGTTGATGCTCTCGGTTGCGGCCTTCTTCGCTTTCGTTTTATCTAGAGGTGCCATACTGAGTTTTTGTTAGATTGAAACCTAGGGTGGATCTGAACGCCTAATTCTTGTGGCCGAATAGATAATGGTACGAATTTCTGATACGAGTTAAAGAAAAAGCCGGATATTATCCAAACACGGTGTGCGTGAAATTTCGAAATCAAAGCATGCGATTCAGTCAGTTTGTGCAGAGCATGCGCCGAACGAAGCGGTACAATTTGAACGACGAGTTACCATGGCTCGTGCGTCTTTAGATATCTTAGAGAACTACGGATACTTTTGCCACAAGAGCAAGCAATTCGTGTAGTAAGTTCAATTCGGACACAAATCACTCTCTAGCGGGATGGACGAGGTGTTCCGGTACCAAGAATCGAGCATCGGTTCCTTGCAACAAGAGAACGCAAATCTAGTAGAAATCAATGATTGCAATAAATTGGATGACATGATCACAAAAGCTCGAGACTGTCATGAGAAATTGGTCAGTATCAAGCGCAGTATGCTCATTTTAGGGGACAAGACGGCACGGTTAAAGAGAAAAGCCTCCAAGTTGCTGGAGGAAAAAGACAAAAAGGACTTGGAGAGACGGCGTTTGAGAGAAAGGAGAGAAATCTTGGAGAAACACTTGGAGCCGGTAGTTAATACAAGAAGTGATAGTTAGGATTTTCAATTTGTTGATAGTGGAGACATGTGCCCGTCCAATCTCATTCAGACTCATAAAACATGGACAAATCTCGTCTAAAAAGCAGTTCTACAACCGATTGTAAATAATCATATGTCACCTATATTTACTTAGCTCACTCATCTTTACGTCGCGCATTCAATCGCTTGCAGCGAGGACATTCGTCAGAGCTTTTCATGAACTTGAAACAAGTCTTATGATATATGCTCTGACAATTGACACAACGATAGACGGAATCAGTGTCGAACGGATATATGATTTGTGATGATTTACATATCTCACAAATGAACCCCTTTTGACAACATAGCATACATGATAGAACATGCTGCCGCCCAAAGGTTATAACGTTTTTCAGGACTTGTTTCAGCGTGCCGTTCTTGACATTAATGAGATCCTCCAAAGAATACATATCTGTTTGCTTAATAAGGTGCTCACGGGGCCAGATAAGTTTAGTTAGCTCAAAAGAGACCGATTCTTGGACACAAGTGAAGCAATAAGACCGTATAAAGAATGCTTGACATCTCAGCTCACTAACTTCGTGTAATTCTGGACAGACCTTAAAGAGCAACGGGGCCAGCGTTTTGATCTCGAACGTTGGTTCATTCGAGATCAGAGTCAAGAAGTGATGATTTCTCTTTGAAATAGGGTACTTGTTGAAGTCCCAATTGCATAGGATTCGGGCAGGGATCAATACTTTATCGCCAAGATGACACTCAGAGCAATAGAGGTGTCCGTCAAAATGACACAAGTTGGACTGGCCAAAGACCATCCCGATGGGCCTTCTGCAAGAATAGCATTTGTAGTCCTGCTCATTGTAACCGAACTCGTTGGCAATCTTTGGCAATTGTTTGAGAAATCGCTTCACTTCTGGATCGTTGCTGTAAACATCCAATATGACGCTTTTAGGAATGAACTCGTAATCTTCTTGCTTCTTACTGTGAACTACTGGACTAGAATGGACAACGAAGCTATCTAGATCTTCGCTTATGTCTGGAAGACTTGGTGCGCGATAATCAACATCTCTGGATTTAGTTTGCAGCCTGGTCTCGACCCCTTCCGTCTTGCTTGTTTCCCTAGAGCTAGGCTTGACGCTGCTCTTGGATATCTTGCTCGCAGACTGACTGGTCGATTGACCGTTGGGTGTGGTACTAGCTTCCTGAACTAAGCTTCCCCGTGTATATGGGTCTACTTGGTCATCGACTTTCCTATGCCTGGAAATCCTTTCACTAGCGAGCTTCTTTTGATACTCTTCTTCCGCCAACTGCTGTACAGCATCGATTGCTGGCATAACTGGGGCTAGACTGTCGTCATCATCGATAGAATCCACGGGCCGGCCTGGAATGTGACTCGAATCTGCCCTTAGAATGGCTTGTGCGCTTCTTCGGAGATGACCAGAGCCAAGGTCATTTAATCGTCTACTGATTGGGCCTAAGAACGTCCTACCATCTCTAGCATCCATTGTTCTTACCCATCTAAAGATTAAACTTGATAGACCAGGCAAATCTCGATCTCTAGTAGATTCAGTGAAGAATCATTAGGTGTGTTTCGCCCTTGATGGTTTTTCGTCTTTCGACGACGATGCACTCATATCAACTATTCAAACCTAACTCAGTTTTACCCTGACCTTCAGAGTTGGTTCCGCAGCCACATGGATTTGAAAAATCAGTTTCGATCATAAAGGGTGATATTGTATTCTGGGTTAGTTCTACGATGGAACTTCTATCAGTGTGATCGTCAACGTTGAAAAATCTCTCAGTCTGTGGCAGGCTATGTTTTCCTGCCGCCAGCTGTTATCATCAAAATAAATTTCTCACCGACCGCATCTCCTGTAAATAACGTTGTGTTTCTCATCGCCCCTCACGGTCTCAAGCCCAATTAGAACATGTAATATCTGAAACACATCCTCACCGATTACGAAGAAATGGATTCTTGTTTGAGGGGTGCATGCTTCACAAGATTGTGGAGAAATAAGGATTCGATCTCCAAGATCAACACGAATGTGATTAAACGATGGAGACACATTGAGAGTGTTGAAAACACATCCCAACCCAAAAAATTCACCACCAGTAAAGCCTACGTTGACTATCGGGCCACTGACAATTATTTCTCTAGCAGGAACGATCTACCCAGATCACATAATGCTGTTATCACCATAACTGGCATATTTGGATTCGCGTACCTCATATTTCTGCGTGATGACATAGAGCAAGATGGTGGAAAAAACTTGATTAAACCAGTCTACGAGATAGCTCCTCATCTGGCTATCCCAATCCTGAAATCTGCCATTAGGGAGAATAGGAAGTTCGGCAACGACACAAGTAAGCTCGAGGCGAAGTTAGCGGAGTTCATGAATGAGCCTGAGAAATATGGCCAACCAAAAAAGAGGATGGTCGAGAATTAAAGTACTGAGCTAGTCATGCTGTTGCAAAACTTTGTGCGCGCTTATTAAATCAGTATTCGCTCTGTATAACTGCCGGATTTCGGATTTCGGATTTCTAGTGTTTCTTTAATTGAATCTGGTCTTTGTTCAATCTAATTTCTTGAATCCGATCAGGTCTGCATATTGCCTGAAGCATCTTCGGCAGATCATCATACCATATTTTCTAATGAGACCGTGATGATTGAAACATACCCGGCTGTAGAATGGGCAGAGATTTAGTCGGATGAGAAGTTAGTGGAAACTGTCTATAAATTGAGGCAAGGAGATATGTGGCATATTGAGCACTCACCATGATCGCGAGCCTGGACCATACTTTTTTGGTCGTGAGCACCAGATATTTGTGTGTCCCATTTTCGGATTATGGTATACAACTTTCCTATTACAATATCCTACAATTAGATTTCGTTCTTGATTCGATTGATCGCCTCCAAGATGGGAAGGTAGGTCGGGCCCTATCGGTTGCGCTCCAAGACAAGAGATTAAGAGTCGAAACTAGTGTTATTTCTCAATGCATGCGGAGCTCGGTACTTCAGTACGTCCGGAAACACGCCTCTCCCGCGTCCAGCGTCACCTTGTGGAGGAATTATTAACTTTACTCGGCCAAGATTCGAGCGGATTTCAGCCTTGTGAGATTTTTAGGTCAACAAAATGTAAAATTCATAGACCAAATCCCGATCGCAAAATGGATACCGACGAATACGACCTCATATCTAGGAAGCCTCTAAATCTACTCTCCGACAAGGAAAAGAAAGGTAAATCGAAGAAGAGACTACGAGACGAACACCAAGCAGAAGCTCAGAAAGAGGTAAAAGTAATCATAACAACGACAACCAAAGCCGAGGAGTCTTTCAGATCAAAGCAGGAGGAGATTGCCCAGAAGAGAATATTGAAAAAGGCTTCAAAGACACACAAACAGCGTGTCGAAGAGTTTAATAAGCATTTAGACTCATTATCTGAACACTACGATATACCCAAAGTTAGCTGGACAAAATGAGATATCGTATCTCGCAACCCGTGCTCTTTGTTTACCATTCAAGTTCCAGGGATTCTTGTAAATTTACTCTTAGGAAGTGCTGTCATTGATTAATTTATACCCATATACTTGATAAGGAATTGTGTTAAAAGCTGTCATTATTTGTAGATGCATCTTCAAAGACGCGCCGCGACGAAATTCTTATCGATGGGTTTGGTGTAACAAATGACCTGCATATTTTACTTGCACCGATTCAATACTCGAAGGTTAAAAGTGGCATTTGAACGGAAACCAACGATAGCCTCTATGTTTCATGCTTCTATTGCAACGTTCTCACATAAATTTGGCACGGAGCATCAAGTTGGCCGCATATCACCAGTCGACTTTGACACCTAAAGTCCCTCAGTCGCAGACTGCTCTTTGTAAGGGAACCAAGTTTCACCACTAACAAGATCAATCGGACATAATTTTATAGTCAGAGGGTGACTCTAAATACTTGTTGATGAGCTCGGCCGTTTTCTGAGGCTTATTCATTTGCAAATAATGATCGGCGTCCATCCATTGAACATAGTAGCTCTTTGCTCTCGCCCTTATGTACTCCTCCATAGCATCCATGTTATTTCTGAATAGTTCGTCCTCAGCATATAAGCCACGTTTTGATAAGATAGAAATAACATGGCATTTGACGCGAGCAAACATAATCTTGTTAACCTCCCAATGTTCTCTCATATTTAGCATAGATTGCAATCGTAAGTCTCTCGAATAGATGACACTATTTGGTGGAGTGCTAACTGCGACAGTTGATCGCCTTAGTAGACAGGTGGCATCGTCTCTGGTTAGAAGTCCTAATTGTTTGTGAGCCTCAACTGTGGCAATAATCGCAGCCTCCTGCGAGACAACTACTTGACCTTTGTCAGCGGCCTTGTTGGGATTGTTGGAGGAAAACGTTGATTTTGCTAGAATAGGTGAGGAGAAAGGCGATATCGACGGGACTGTATTGATGAATTGGTCGATAGTTTCAGCCGTGTTGCTCAGTAGTACCTCTGGTGTCGTCGTTCTAGACTTGATAAAATCTAAGAGAACAATCTCTTCAACATCGTTTGGATATAAGCTCGCATAAAACAAGCCCAAACCTGCGCCTAGACTGTGGCCGATGATGGAGAATTTTTTCTGCTTTGGCTCTTCGTTGTTATTTATAAGATCACTGATGCTGTTATGACTGTTACTGTTGATCATATGATTCCTTGGACCGGAATCTCCATTATGTTCCCTTGGAACAGGTTGAATCCACTTTAGTTCCGTGAGACATCTTCTAATCTCCATTACAATATTCAGATCGCTATATGAGGAGCCCGGCGGAAGTTGCGAGGATTTCCCGTGTCCAGGTAGATCGAGCGCTACAATATACAAACCATCCTCATGCTTAAGATGTGGCATTAAGTTATCAAAACTTCCAGCATTGTCCATCCAACCATGTAAAGCGAGAACACGCTTACATTCATCGGTCTCCTCATGCCACGTTTTGGCGGCTAATTTGCCATAGGGCACCTCAAATTCCAATTCATCAATTATGATACGTCGGCTCATGGCGCTCAAGATTACCCAAGTAGACCTTTCAGCTCACTGAACTCAATAAAACAATTTGACCCTGAATACCAGGGTGTATTATGCAATTTCGTTGATGGTTTAAAGATTAAAAGTCAAATCCGAGCCCAGTGGTTGTTGTCTTTGAATGCTTGAATGCTAGCTTAACAGTTGAATTGAGTGCCTAGAATAGAGAGGTAAGTTTGTGGGATTCATCGTTGGATTTTGAGGGATGTAAAACAGGAGATAACGCGATCAGTTTTTGGAAGCAAGAAGATTGCGGTCTTGAATTTAGTTATTGGAGACGGCGAACTTTGCAAGCGATATGCTTGAACTTACTTCCACGAGTTGACAATGAAGCCAAGTTACTGCTGCAGATTTGTATCGTTGCCCCTGTTTGTGGTACTAATTTTGAGCGTCCATGCGATCCCGACACCAGACAACTCTTCTCGTCTGAAATGTTGAGCTAAAGTTCCTCGAGCAGGGCTTTTATGGAGTTTGGGTTGGGCTCTCGTTGTCGCCAACCTGTTAGCGCCACTACCACTAGTAAAAATCAATGGCCACTCTTCGAAATAGTCCACACTAGCTGCAACAAAGTCGCCTTCGGGCTTCTGTTTAAGAGAAGGAAACGATGAGATTGTTTGCTGTCAGATGCGTTTGTTGTATAAGAGCATGATAATCATCACGAGTTGGAAAAGAATAAGATGGGAGGATAGCGATAGTGATCAAACCGTGTTGCCAAGAGATGTCTACTGAGAAGGAGCGCGAAGTTGTACGAGACTCGGAATGCTAGCGAGACTCGTGAATTCAGTGGCGATAATTCGTTCGCACATGATTGTATGATATGCTGTCATAGAACTTATCAGGTCATCGACGTGTTCATAGAAGATTGTATGGAGTTGGCAAACCGTACAACATATTATAAGCAAGGATGATACGATGAAGTTTTGGGAGAAGAAAGATGAGCGAAAGGGTAGACAGATCAAACTGGGCGCGATGGGCGGAGCGAGCGAGGCATCTATGACGTTCCATTTTGAATCTCCCAGGGTTTTGGTTGGTTGGTCGGACTAAACATTTGCCAAGACACACTAGTCAAAGCGTGGCTTTGAAGACCGAGAGATTGTGTCAATCATTGCTGGAAGCTAGCAGGGAACACCCTCCCCCAGCCACCATAGGGAGGGTTAACCTGCAGCAAACGGCAAAGACGCCGCCACTACTACCTCCACCTTTAGCGCTACAAGCTTTGTAGAAAGTGCTGCCTGTTAACACAAGCCTCTGGGATTGAATTACAACAACAGTCTAGGCTTGGCACGGTTTGTTTGGGGAGGTATGTTGAAAAGAAGGGAAGTGTTTATACTAGATTAAGATTTAGTATCACGACTGAAGCGCAACTCCCCGCGTTAAATCCTATATGCTACGCTAGCCGCCAACCAAGAGAGAGAGAGAGAATTTCTTTGGGCATTAGCAATCCCGCCGAAATTAGATATTCTTTCTAGAAATTGTACCCTTGTGCTACTTTCGTGAATCATGCAGGCCTCTCTAGGCCAACCAGAACTACAATCGCAGCCGTTCTAGGGCCAAGTCATTAACTGACGATTAAGTTCACCACTGAGCTGCACTTGGTTAAGGTGAAAACGGCACCTTGATTATGGTGATGGTCGATTCTCTTCGAGAGAGGAGTGAGAGCTGAAGCATGTATTCTTCATTCTGGCTCCAGAGATTTCAAGGCAGCTAGCCGAAAATATGGAACCCCTCTACGTGTCTTACACATGTATTCGCTGGTTGTCACAAATGCACATTGTTGTAAATGCAATGATGATGTCACACAGGGGGAGGGTTAACTTGAAAGCCTCTCTGAAGTGAGCCTCGACCTGAAAGCCCTAGCTCGACGCTTGTACGGTTCAGCGGCTATTTTTGCACAAGCATGAGCAGCTCTAGCTGATTTAAATGTTGCCTCACAGATTACAAACAGGTACTTTACAATATAACCTCTCGGCAAAAGTTCACGTGGCAGCTAAAGGCCCGAACCATTCAGCCTGCCCTCTCGGACCATCACGTACTTACCTCCTCTAATAGCTTGTAAACCTCGCTTTGGCCGTCGCAGGCGAGCATTGGCCCCAAAAATCTGCATGTCTGCCAGTTTAGTGCTTGGATTCAAAGGACATTGATGTTGGTTGTGCACTTAACGACATCAATCAGTATTGGTTACAGTCTGTCAGTTGTTAATCTCCCATGTTGTTCCTCCATGAATAAAAGTCCATCTCCTCCGACTGGCTGATGCCCGTTGAAGAGGAAGTGATACGTTGCAATGAAGGCCTTTGCGCCTGCGCCAATATTGGCGCCCATTGTTGGCCAGCGTCTAAAATGCGTCAGAGCGATCAATTAAAATCCCGTCATAAGCATTTGTTTGTTACGACTTCCGGGAGTTAAGCTGCAAATTAGTCATCGATCTTAAGATGGAGTTCGTCAACTTTATTGCCGCCTTCGTGTGCGCCATCTTAAATTTTAACCTTACGAGATGCTATTCTACCTATTCGCCTGTTGGTGGGAGAGCGATAGCTGATTGGATGCTCGGCAGCCAGAGTTTTGGTAGTTATCTACCACCTAGATTACAGAAAGTTGAATTTGAAAACTATTCAACTAATGGGAGAAAAGTTCAGGATTTAGATCAACAGCCATCATCGTGCCAACTCGTGCAAATAGTTCATCTAATTCATCAAGTTGGCTGCCAACCTAAGGCTATTGTCTCATTTGCGTGCTCTGGCTCCTGTCCATCGTATGTTCAAGTAAGTATTAGGCAATAGAAGGAAGTGGATCTCTAGCACGGCTGATTGTTAATCGTCTATTTCGAAATCGTGACAAAATCTAAGATGTCCAGCTCCAAGTTCTGGCAACACGAGCGATCTTGTTCATGCTGCCAACAGACTGGCCTCCAAGAGGCCACATTCACTTTAGATTGTCCAGCGTTGAATCCACCTTACAAGCGGGTAGGTTATCAACATTTTTCACCATCATATGCTTGTCCGATTCACTCGATTGACGCATCTTACAAATCGCCAGGTCAAGACCTATGCACCAGTCGAGTGCATGTGCCGGGCGTGCACGGACCTTGGGAAGGAAAATTTACGACCTCAAGAATTGGTAGAGGCTTTGATTGGTGATGGAGTTGAGAAGGGGAAGTGAGAGGGTCACGCCCTTAGAACTTGTGGTTATTTTATTGCTTCATCTCAATCTTCACAGATAAACAAGCTAGTCTAATATTACTGCACGAATCGCCTTTCATCTCGAATCGCTGCTTTCTCCTTGATAGATGTCGCCTGATGGCCATAATTTGATCGAGAGTCTTGGTTGGCTCCATTCATGTGAGTTTGAAACGTATTAACAAGTAGATCATCTGATACATTGGGACAGCGATCTCACAGACGGTAACAGAATTACGACTGTCTCAAATAAAAACAGGCACAATAGGGTTGTAGGGTTCAAACATCGTTGGTTGCTGGCTTGTTGGCAAGACGGCTATAAAATGTTCAGACTTGTGGAATAGCATTATGTAGTTATTCGCAGGAACATCTATCAGTGGATCAGCATAAGTGTGAATGCCCGTCCCGCCGCGGTACTTTTTTTCCTTGAAGGCATCGAGCAATTCCTCTTTGCTCAGTGACTTCACCATCTCGTAGTCCTTTTTCCCGATATTGCAGGTATATAGAAAAATTCGTCTATTTATTGCAACTGCGATTGCTTTTAGAGTTGTCTCGTCACCCCAGGAATAACTGCGAGATATTGTATGAACAAGATCGAGAACTGTACCACGATCAATCAATTTCAGCATGGAGTCAAACCATTCTCTATTATCGATGACTGCAACCGCAGTTGCGAGTCTCACTTCTGGGGTGTAAGCCTCATTGCCGGTCAAACTCAGAGATACGGCGTGATATTGGCAATTGCCATCAGCTGTTGTCACGATAGGCTCTCTATCGAGCCAGAAATTCGGATTAAAAGATTCTTTCACAGAATAATCTATTTGGTAGTTGCCCATGTCATAATTTCTAAAAGCTGGAGCCTCCTGAGTTATCACACGAGTAAGATTGTCGATGAGGTCTCGATTTTGTTCGACAAATTCGATAGCCTCGATGAGATTCCGGCACTCGACCAGTCTGGAACACATTCTCACTGCGATCGTGTTCAACCTACCTGAAGCTGATATCATGGACGCTGAAGTCTCAATTTGAGAGTCTATTCTACCGAATAAATCGGCATGATCTTCTTCTTCTTCTACAGCCATTACAACTCCTACATTTTCACCATTTTCATCGTCAGGAGCGCTGTTCGAATTATCGAGACGATGTTCTTGGGATCTGTTGAATCGATACGTATATCTGTCGCCGTTAACATTTCTAAATTGACTGCTGCCCCGACGTCCAAACGGCTGCTCTGAGAGCAGAGTGACAGGGGAGGGGTTTGGCACTAAATCTGGTATCCTCGAGCGAAGCTGCGCGTTTCCGTATGAAGTTGATGCGTGTATGGGTGAACTAACAGGGCGACTATCCATGTAGTTGAGCTGGTTGGTTAAGAGATGCTCGTTTGGGCCAGATAAGGTTCGTGCTGAAGATTGAATATCACGGCTCAATTGCACACAGTGATGAGCCGTGGGAAATTTGCTGACCTTGGGTAACTGACCTGAATTAATTAGTACTCTGGATCTTGATTTGTCTGAATATCGCCAATCCCTCCCGCTGACGAGGAACATGTTGTCAGCGATATTTTCGTCATCTGATGTGAAATCTGTCGGTGATGACGACCCAGAGGAGGAGCAGATAATGTCGTTGTCTCCGTTATCCAAAGAATCACTGGATCGGCCCCGGTTCATTCTGGATTAGTTAGACGAATAGAGTCTTACAATTCAGATTTATCCGGTAGCTTGATTGTTGTGGGCTATCCTCAGGGCAAGCTTTCTCTGGCATAGAGTCAACCTGAATGGTGCTGAAAGTTAGCGATAAAATTCAGAGCCAGGAAATCTTTTAATTCTCTGTTTTGGGTTCGGCCCTATTTTGAGCGACGCTTTCGCTTCACATTGCGTGTTGAGGATGAAAAAAGGAAAGAATAAATCGGGAGTTGGACTAGTTCGGACTGAGATGACAGACATTTATCTGTAGTAGGGGAACAAAAGTGGCAGCTTGATGGTCTTACTGATTTATTGGTTCCATATTGAACTCAGAAGTGAGCAGACCGATTATAAATTACTCTCTATTTATTTTAGTCGTTTGGTACATACTATGCTCTATTCAGAACATAGGTTTTTGAAACTTGTGGGGTGAGACCTTGGTCATTGGGTCGTATCTTGGTGTGAATTCTCCACGCGCCGTACTCATTGGCGAGATATTTTTCAAAGACTACGTACTCTAGGACCTCTTTGACATCGGTTGGACTACCATGGACTAATCTACCATGTCTGTCAAAAACTGCTAACATTTGTTTAGTGTGCAATCTAACCGTAATTTGAGAAAACTTGTTACCTTTAGCAACCAAATCATTAGCGCGCACTTGAACAACTGTAGGCGGTTCTACATCACCAAGATATTCCCACTTGACTGTGTTAAACTTTAAACCAGCCGTCATTAATGGAAAACAATATTCTGTAACATGATCGAACATCTTCTTCTCATCTTTATCCGCTAAAGCTCTGTGGGCTTTGATATAGATATCCGTCGCTTCGGTTGCGAATACTTTCAGATCGAATTCTTCGCCCTCGAAGAGGCGGATGGTGCTCAATTCGCGCCGGGTCTTCACTAAATCCAATCCACCAGTTAGAGGCTTTTTGAGTTTTTCTTTCAATGACGAAGATTTCCAGTCCCCCTGAGGTGGTACGTAGGGATCGATTACACCGTTCGTTGATGCGTTAAACAACTCTCTCTCATTCCACGGTTGCGGAGGCACAATCCCTTTTTCTTTCAGCATGGATCTGATTTGATCAGGACTAAGCCTGTCGTCCTCCTGCCGCATCTTGTCGAAGTCAGGAAGGTCCACTTTCCACACTTTCCGCATTCGTTCTTTGCGATATTTTGGGTCACGATGTCGGTTGAAATTGTACATGGTGCGACAGAAGACAGCTGATAAGCGTGGGACCTCCTGGAAGACGAGATTATCTAATAGAGGCCTAGAGGCAACGAGCCCCAGCCTGCCCACTATGTTATTCATGATGGGCAGCTTGGAAGGCTTGGGTTAGTAATATGAATACCAAGGCCTCTGTCTGACCAGAGGCGCACGGTGTAAATAGAATCACGCCGTTCACGTTGCTGCACAAGCTGCGAGCAGTTAGACAATCGAGCCGAGCAAAGCATTGGCCTTGGAGTCCTAGGTTTTAAATTTGAAACTTATATTTATTTTTGGTTTTGAGTCTCCATTACCTGGCTCGCCATTCGCCGTTAACGTGGTGGACAAAACTGAAGGCTGAGTGCATGCGAGTACTTGACTCACACACTACTTCAAGAGGTAAGAAATAAAATGTAAGATTAATCTAACCCATTGGATATTCACATCTGATCCACAAGAACATCGATCTCGCCATACATATTATCGACTAAATGACGTTATATCAATCATAGCTCTACGAATTAATCAGTCTCCCCGATTGAAAGATGCATTTATCTCAGTTTTAGATGACTTATTAAGATACAGGTAACTTGACCTGATCGATTTCTTTCATTGAGATTCTACTCTAAATATCCATGATGAACGAAAGCTACAAAACTGCAGATCGAGTTTTACAGCTCGAAGCGAATAACTTGGACGTTGAATTCAACAAAATGATCGATCAGACTGTCGATAGTATGAATTTACCACTTGCGGCAAACGAGATAAAGATATTATTTAAAGCTTACTTGCTTGGACATCACCTGAGGAATGATACCACTCTAGGAAGAAAGATTTTCGGCATCAGATACTGTGATACTAATTCTCTCGGTGACTCGTCGAGTATCAGCCTGAACCGCTGCAAGATGGTGATCCTGGCAACATTCAACTTGATATTACCCTACCTTTCGAGCAAACGCCGAGCCCTTGAGCGACTCCTGGAATTGGTTAGGACAAAAGGAGTCAAGATCGAATGGCTAACCTGGGACAATCTATCTTCCACAGTAACCCTCATGACTACGATAAACTTTTTAGTATTCCTTCAATCGGGGAAATACCTTTCATTGCAAGAAAGAGTGCTCGGCATTTCCTCTATAGTCTCTGCCCAAGACCGTCTCTCTATGAGGTCAGTGATCAAGATTCAGATGGAGCTCCTCTATAGAGGGGCCATTTGGAAAGTTCTGGCGGAGTTTCTCACCATTATCGTGCCCCATATCTACACTCAGTCTCTCAACACCCGAATCTCTGGAGCTCTCAGTTATTTTACATCTTCGTCCACCGAACTTAGCCTCATCGAGAAAATTAGGCGAGAAGAGAACACAACTAAATGTGCAATTTGTCTGCAGCAGCCGTTCAACCCACATACAATCGGGTGTAGACATGTATTTTGTTATTATTGCTTAAACTCTAGACATCTGTTGACTCCAAAAGATGGCTTCAGTTGTCCATCATGCAGGTACAGCACTAGTGATCAGTCGCAGGTCCGAAGACACTTGATTCTGGGTAATCCTGCAATGATTCAATAAACAGCGCATCCACTCCGATTTGCATTCATTGGCTAAAACGCGTCTCTCATGTGGTGATCGAGCTAAGTTTGTTGTTACTGCTTAAACTAAGCTCCAAGTTCGTCTTGAACAGCGAGCAGTTATCTGAGTTGATGGGCATGTTGAGAGTGTAGAAAGGGTTCTTCATCACATAATCGGCGTATAATTCGTATAGCCTCCTCAACAAATCTTGTTTGTTGGCCACCTGCAAGGGTCCGCCAAGAGAAAGGTCGCTGATTACAACGAATTTAACCTTGGTCAAGGTCTCGTAGCAGTCCAACCTGAAATTCTCCGCCTCAAGAGTCTTGATGCCAGTTGAATGTGAGGCTAGGGACTGTGAGTCAGAGTTGAACAGGCCAAGACCAATCTGCTCTGAGTTTGCATAGCAGGCGTAGAAGAGCGACGCTAAAACAATATTTTTGTCGGCGTTCAAATTCGACGGTTGCGAATGGTGATCGAATATTAAACTACCGTTGCTGCTTATGATATAAATGGCGATTATGTCCGCCATGTTACTATCGGCTGCACGACTCTGGTTCTATGGAGGAGGCCTCACCCGTGCTGTGAACTCTCAATCTTCTTTTCCAGAATATCACAATTTGTTTGGCAACGGTTCAAGTCGTCGGTTATGGTTGACAATAAGGCGTTGACATGCTGCGTAAATGTGACCAGAGACTGGTTCAAGTTTGCATAATAGTGGCTTGTGGCCAGATCAGACTGGGATTGCATGTCGATTTGTGTAGAGATGTGGGCGGTCGACTGCATTATTGGACTGTTTTGCGCCACAACAGCAGGGTTTGGTGAGTGGGCATTAGCACAGCGGTTTTCCTCGTTTTCATCTCTCCAGGAGTGCGTTCGTCCGAGAATCGCAGGAGAATGGGCGCACTCGTGGTATATAATCGACACTCTGGTGCCCATTTTAAACACAAACGACAGAATTAAGTTGGCCAAACAGGTATGAGAGGGTTGAGACTGTGTGTCCATGTTAGAAATCTGTGAGAAAGATAATCTTTTCCCGGTAGAGGTTGTGACTGACATGATTTCACTGAAAAAAGCTTTAATTAGTGTAATTCAGGTGGCTCACATCGGTGATCCCTTGAGGCGGCCGCCTAATGTCGCGCCTCTCTCCCTCCCAAAGGCCATGACGACCAAGGTCATGGGCCACTCTCAAGTCTGAGCGTAGCGCTGCGAGAGGCGCGAGAGTCGGCCCTCGAGCTGAGCCTCTGCCAAGTCTGTGCCCTCAACTCCACTGGCCAGATCTCGAAAGGGTTGGTCCGCCAATACGGCCAGCGGCTCGCGGCCACTCTGCCTCGAGCGGTTGCGTCTCCTGCAAGCGATTAGAATTAGAACCACGAGTAGGGTTATCACAATCAGTAGTAGCATCACTCCAAGCGCCGCCGTCGAGACCTTCAAATCTCTGAGCTCCTCGTAGGGGAAGAGTGGCAAGGGTGTGTTGACTAGCTCCTCAATGGGCTCAACCAATTCGTTTACAAAGGCCACATCAATCTGGTGGAAGTTCTTGTAGAGGGTTGGAATTTGTTCCGAGAAGCGGATATAGTTTCGGTCGGTGGATCTAAATGGGAGCCAATTGGCCAGATTGTTGCTCGCTTGTTGTTCGTTGATTCGCGATGCATAAGCGACCAAATAGGTGACATAGTTTCTGATTACGTTGTCGTCGTTGGCCGACTCTGAGCCGCTCGTTGCCGAGCTTGGATAGGGCGGCGCAACACTGAAGGAGGAGGCCTGCGCCTCGCCCCTGTAATTGTGGAGGGGCGCAAAATCGTTTGGCAGCAAGTAGAAGAGATCATCGCCATGGGTGACCCCATAGTTGCTCGTCTCGGTGCTTATGATTGCGCCCGAGCTGGTGGGCGAGCTTGGCAGCCAGCCGTTTGTTTGCGCCTCGCCATCAATGCTAAGCGCGCGCCCGTAGGGGTTAAGCTGGATGTGTCCGAACGACCTTGAGCCCTTGTAATCGAAGACGAACATGTAGGTTTGCGAGACTGACATTGAGTGGAGCTCCAGTTGGCGAACTGCGGGCGCAACGTAGAGGAAATCCCCGATTGCGTCAACCTGGCGCGCGATCTCCTTGCTGCGCTGGTCGTTTGGGCTGATGTAAACATCGTACTGGTTCCTCTCGAGGCCAATGTTTTGTTCGTGCCAAAACTGGCCACTTGGCGTCTGCCTGTTCGCAAGCACAACCGGCGTGTTCAGGGTGTTCACCTGCTGGCCGTTGTGATGGAAGTGCGAGCCGCCCATTAGCGCGTAACCGGTTGAATTGTACCTGCGCACGTAGTTGTAATCCAGGGTTGTTGCAACAATTTCGCTCCTCGAAAACTCGTACAGGTAAGGCTTTATGAGAAAACGGAGCCGCTCGAGCGAGTTCAGGGGCCTAAGCTGGTGCCAATTGATGAAGAATTCGAGGGAGCCCTCGTGGGCGCTAAGGCCGGCCATGAGGGGAACGCGCAAGAATTGGCCGGAGGCGTAGAGTTGGTGGGGGAAGTCGCGTATGAGCGAGTAGGTTGAGTTTCGGTCAAGGACTGGCCTGAACCAGTAGCGGAAGGTGTTTTGTTCGAAGTTGTGCGAAAGGCGCGAGGCTGCAACGAGCAGCCGCCAATCCTTCAATCTCAAACATCTTACAATACGATCACTCCGCTCGTCCATGCAACGAAGCTCGCGGGCAAACTCGCGCGATTGGCGCCTCGGATTCCAGTGGAAGGCTGCAGGCGAAAAGGCGCTGCCACCAACGATGATCGCCTTGTTGATCAAACCTGATTTGCAATGATCGTGTTTGCGGTCAGTTTTAGGCTCGCCTCGAGTTCGAGTTGGCCGGCTGAGGGCGCAAAACAGTTTAAAGGGACACTAACCTTGAGTTTCGTGCGGCGCGAGGAGGAGGAGCGAGGCGGAGATTGCGCCCGCGTTGTGGCCCATCAGCGTTATGTCGTCGTTGTTTCCACCAAAACTCTGGATGTTGCGCTTTACCCAACGCAAGGCGGCGATTTGGTCGTAGAGGCCCAAGTTTCCAGGTGCAGCCAGGTCGTCGGTGGATAGGAAGCCTGGGTTTGTTTCAGAGCGGAAAAGTGCGCAACCGTTTGGGCGGCGGCGGCGGCGGCGACGACGACGACGAGAGTGGCGGAAGCGAGCGGTGGTCAGTTTGCGAGCGACTAAATTTAGTTGGCTCGGAGCTGGAGCCAGCCGGCTGCCAAGTGACCACCTTGCGGCTCCCGTTGGCGCGCATGCAACTGGCATTGTATGCTCTGGGCGCGTGGAGGAAGCAGCGCCATTGGCGGCGGCGGCGGCGGCAGCTGATTTGCGGGCCCCAATATGACACTGGGCCTGCTTCCCTTTTGTCGCGCCTCCGTTGCACAGGCGGCTGAGTAACGGCGCGGCCCAGCTGCATCGGCGGCCCGCTGGCGAGCGCCCGCGCCTGGCCGCCCGAGGCTCGGCCTGGCTCAAATTGGCTGGCGAAGGTTGCGCTGCCACCGGTGTCGGCGCCGCTCTCTCTCTCTCTCGCGCGCGGACACAAACCAGTCCGCTCGGTGGCCTATGGGGCGGCCCTGAATCCTGTCCGCCGGCCTGAGCTCCTAACGGTCGGCACGCGCGCAAAGCGAGCCGCCCGTTAGCGGAACCAAGCCAATGGACACTCGAGGGAGGAAGCGGAGCCAAATTGTAACCAAAATTGTGCGCTGGCTCGCGACCACCAGCCGCCGGTCAGGCGTTGGGGCGCCGTTGCAGCTGGGCCGGGCGCTGCGCCAGTGGCGGCGACAAACCTCGCAATGGCTCATCCAGGGCCACCGGTCGCCGTTAGAGTTTGCCTTCGGGTTGCAGTTGGGGTTGGAGTTGGAGTTGGAGCTGGAGTTTTGGCCGCCAGGTTCAGTGGCCACTCGAGTCGAGCGCAACCTCCGCTCCAGCTGCCGTTACCTCTGGCCGGCTCGCTGGGCCAGAAGGCCGCTAGGGTTGCGCCGCGCCTCAGCGCCACTTGGGGGCGCGACGCCCAATGACGCAACGCGCGCCAACCGGCCGCCAAGCAGAGCGGCCGGCCCAAAAGCGGGCTTACTCACCCAAGACACCCAAACGGTAGTTTATTGTGACAAGTATAATTCCGTGATCCAACAAGTACTCGGGCGAGTAGTGGTCCTTGGATCCGTGCCTGAACTCGCCTGCGCGTGTGTTTGCGGCGCCAGTTTAGTTTAGTTCAGTTCAGTTTGGTTTGGTTTGGGTTACAGAAATGGTGACAGTTAGCGCCTGTTTGCCAGAGGCGTGGCTTGCGGCCAGTCTCGCCGGCTGCCCCGGGCGGCGGGCAAATATTTACCTCCGTGTATGTAGACCAGCACTGGATAGTTGATGACCGGAGTGGCGCGCTTTGGGTTTAGGTTTCGGTTTCGCGTGGAGGCGGGTTGGTTGGTTAGCCGTCACGAGTCATGATGTTTGCCGTCGGCCAGTTCGGCTTCCCCGACTTTGCCTCTCGGCGCGACTACTCACATCGACGGGCACAAACACGTTCAGGTAGAGGCAGTCCTCAGACTCAACGATTGGATCCGTGGACGAGATGAAGACCCTGAATCTCTGCTCCACTTGGGGACACATGACGCGCCTGCTGAGCGCGTCCAAGCTCTGCCAGGCGTCCGGCTCCACGGGCGGCTTTTGGTTGCGTTTGGTGGCGCGCGCGCGCGCGTTGTGTAGGCGGAACTGTCAGTGGGAGCTCTGTAATGGCTGGCTGGTTGGCCCAGCTCGGGCCGCCGCTGTCGCTCGCTCGCGCGCACAGGGGCACGCTGAGGCGCCACTCAATACTGACCAGGAATCTGTTGGAGCCGACGGGCGGGCGGGCGTATGGAATGGATAGGAAGGTGCAGATGGGCCGCCGGTTGAACTTGCTCTTCCGCTCGTCTATTTTGCCCCTGATTGAACCGTACTGAGTGTGCACAATTGGATTGTTGAAGTCCACAATCCAAGCCGAGACGAGAAGTAGAGAGTTGAGGCCGAGGAGGAGCCTCAGCGTTGCTTGGCCAACTTTAGGCGAGACGCACCAAACTTGATCCATCCTTCTTCTTCTTCCTCCTCTTCCTCTTCCTCTTCTCTCGCCGCAAATCAGCTTTGGCAGTCGCCACTTTGGCTCTGAATGCTGACCCTCGGAGGCAGCAAACAAGGAGGCCACCCTGCTCCTGTCTGCCCCGTTCGCGGGCTCGCCAGCGAGCGGCAACAAGTGGCTCTCGGCGCAACATGTTGAGTCCCCATTCGATTGCCATGGAAACTTCGCCGGCCGCTTTCTGGGCCACAAATGGCCACCAATGGACCCTTTCAGGCGCCGCGAGGAAATGCGCTCTAGCTGGAGCTGAAACTGGAGCTCAAGCTAGAACTAAAACTCGCCCGCCAAGCTCGAACCTGAGCTCGAGCGCCGCCCTGGCCGAGCGGACCAGAGTGCAATGGTCTGCACTGTTGCAGCCCCACTTTTGCTCCACTGGATCGATCGTTTCGAGCCGAATTGATGGTGCGAGAAGGAGAGCGAGTGGACACATTCGAGCGCTTGATTTATGGGCGCCGGCGGCAGGTGGTTCAGTTCAGTTTAATTATTATCTTTAATGTGGCATTGAGAGCCCAAAAGTGCGGCTAGTCGGCCGACGCAACTCTCGAGCGGAACAAGGAAAACAATAACAGCAACAATAACAACACCAACAACATCCAGCTCACTGGAAATCCTCCGACGAAAGACAAGTGCGCCTCTTTCAGTTTTGGCCGCGAAATGGCTCCTGGAGGCGGATGATTGGAACCAACCAGCGGTCAGCTCAACCACTCTGGCCCACCAAAAGCGGAACCAGCGAGCCCGCCTCCGGGTGGCTGGCGGCGGCGGCCGCCATTGGCTTGCTTGGCGCGGCCGTCGAGTTTTGGGCCGCGAAAGGGGCAGTTTGCGTCTTCTTTGGGTTGCTTCTCGGCAAACTGGCGCCCCGAGCGAGTTGCTGGCACTTTATGAGTCCGTCCTGTTTCGTGTTCGATCTCAGGTCAGTTTGCTGCGATTGTGGCTTCTGGCGAGAGGAGGATGGTTTGTACTTACGTTGCAGGTGCACTCCTTGGGCCGGCCGCCCGACTCTTGCGGGTAGAACTTTTGTCCGTGACGGAAGAGGGAGCTGCTGTGCTTGCACCTACCTGTTTTGTGGGGGCGCCGAGTTGGTTAGCTCTGGGTTTGGTGGGCGGCGAGCAAGAGTGGCGCTCAGTGGGACGGATGGAGGCTAAACTTACGCATGCAACTTGGACAGCACTGGCCGGCCAGCTGGACTGGATCATCACAGGGAAGTGGGGCGCACTTTTGGGGCTGACACGAGATTCGGCCCGACTGGCGAGTTGAGGGTCGGATTGGAGGTTAGTTTTGGCGCTCCTTTGCAAGCAAGTGCAAGGCTCGCGGGGGGGGGGAGGGGGGCTGAACTCACCTGGCAGGTGCAAGTATCACACTGGTTGCGCCAACTGCTCGAGTCGGCGTACTTGGTTCCGTTGAAGGTGCAGCCGATGGAGCAGTGGCACTTTTCGCGCTCGCGAACCCGATTCTTGGTCTCCTGCAAGTCGAGCGCTATGAGCTCGATGTAGCGCTCGAGCAAGTGGACCTTCTGCTCGAGCTTTGACTCGAGCTCCTGCTGCTGCTGGCTCGGCTGGCTTGGCTCGCCGCTGGCCGGCGGCCGGCCGGCGCCGCGCTCAGCCCTCAGCTCGGCCGCCTGCTCGGAGGGCCACTGGTCCTGCTGGTTGCGCCTCAGCTGCTGCTGGAGGTGCTGCTGGAGGAAGTAGTAGGCCGCGTAGGTGAGGTAGAGGGAGACTATGAGGATTGCGTAGAGGTAGAGGAGGGCGAAGAGTTTGCGCTGGAGCGTCTGGCTGGCGGCGCTCGTTTCTGCCGGCAGAGCCATCTTGCGCTCGGCCTGCCGGCTTGGCTTGGCGAGCTTCTGGCTCGGCTGTTGCTGCTGCTGCTGATGGCGCCGCTGCTGCTGGAGGTGGAGGCTGAGGCTTAGGTGGTGGCTCGGCGCTCGTCCTTGCTGCTGGCTCATCTGCTGGACACTTGCGGGGCTCATTCGGTTGGGCCAGCTTGGTGGTGGTGCGTTCGCTTCCGCTCGCTGGAGACGACTGCGGCCGCCGGAGTTGCGAGCGGCGCATGTTTCTAAAATTGGCCAGCACTGCGAGCGGGGGACACTTTTGGGGCCGAGCGGGCGCACTGGCTCCCCTCTGCTCTTGGCGGCGGCGGCAGTGGCAGCGGCGGCAGTGGCGCAGCTGGCGGCGGGCAGCTGCCAGCCGACGGGTCGGCGCGGCGGCTTCACTTGCGCCGGTTGCGCGGCCGCCGCCGCCGCCGGTTGCGCGCGCGCCGACCCCGGCGGCCGGCCGCGCGTGCTGGTCGCGCGCGGCGCCGGGTGGGCGGCGCCGGCCCATCGAGCGGCCGGCCGGCGGCCTCACTGGCGGCGCTCCTGTCGCGCGACCAGAAGGAGTCAAGAATTGAAAGTGAGCCCAGCGGCCAGCTGCTTGCCGGCCCAGTTGCAGCGGCCAGAGGAGCGGAAGGTTGGCGCTGGAGTTGGAGTTGGAGTTGGAGCAGGAACAGAAACAGGAACAGGAAGATGATGGAGAGGGCCGATGAGCTGGCGGCGGGCCAACTTGTGCGCCGGCCGGCCGACCGGCCTGCGTGTCGCCTCAAATCCGCGTGTCATTGGCCCCAGATGTGGGCCAGGCGAGCTCGGTTTGGCCGCCGAGTGCCAATTGCTCGCCTCCGCGCTAATTGATCGCAGTTGGCCGGCCAAAAGAGTCGTGCTGACAAATATTGCAGCCGCTTGACTCCTCGTCGGCCGCCGCCATCAATGGGCGGCGATAACGACGATCCTGACAGCCTCGGCCGGCCACCGCGGCCGACGGCTCAGCGCGCGCCAAATGGATTTGCGCGCCAGCTGAGCCGAGCCGAGATGAGCTGAGCTGAGCGGCGGCCCGACTTGGGCGCAAACCTAATTCAATTTTGCTTGCGTAGGCGGAAGTGGGCGCCTCGCGCGGCGCCGGCTAGAGGAAGTGTCGGCGGCGGGGAACACTTTTGGACGTGACGCCGAATGCGAAGTCGCGCGCTAGAATTAGCATTGGAGACGAGAATGGCTGCTCGCTTTGCCAGTTGGCGGCCGTCTTGCGTCGGCAGCTGCCGCTCGGTTTGCACGCGCGCGCGCCGTTCGTGTGCCGGCCCAAGTGGAGCTGGCCGCCCGCTCACTGGGCCCGATTATTATGCAACTGGTGCCGGCGCAGAGGGCGGCAGGCAGAGCGGGCGCATGTGCGCGCCTTGGCTTGCACATCTGTTGCGCCGGGCCGGATGGGCGGCCGGCCAGGCGGGCGCGCTGTGAAGAACAGGCGGCGTAGGCGGCCGGCGGAAGCATATGTCACCAGCGCGCAACTTTCGCCCGCCGCCCGGCGCGAAAGGTGCCCTGGCCCACTTTGGCCGCCGCCGCCGCCGCCGCAGCCAGCGCGCCAAAGGGAAGGCCTCCGCCGCAAAGCAAGCCGCTCGTTTCCCTGCCAACCGAAGCCCTCGGCCAAGATCCCACGAGTTTGGCCGCCGCCGCCGCCGCCGCCGAATTGGGCCGCGCCAGGCAAAGCGAGAGTGCAAGTTTGCGCTGCACAGCAACGCGGCCGCTCGCGGGCAGAGTTTATTGCCCTCGTGTGAGTCAGCCGCAAAGTGGGCGCGAATGGACTATGCGCCCGCTCCTCTTCCGGCGCCCACACAAACCATGGGAGCCAACCTGGCCTCAGTGGACTCTCGCGCCCTTCCGGGCTGAACGCGCTGTTTGCCTCGCCTAGAATCAAGCGAGCTGGAGGTTTCGTGTTTTGCTAGCTAGTTGTTTTATTTATTCTCGTTTGGTCGCTCTCTAAAGCAGCCTCTGCGCTCTTTGGCCGCCCAAATCGGCTCCAAACTCGCAACCATCTCAACCCTCCACTCAAATCGACCTCTCCTTTCCGTTAAATCTCGTCTCTCCTTCCTCTTAATCCTCATCACTTGGTTTAAAATTGAGCAGTTTTATCTTTTTACAGACTCTCGTCGTGGCTGTTTGGCATCTTGTCTTGGTGGCGAGCTAGTTGGCCAGCTTGCGGCACAAGTGGCGCCACCTGCCGCTGCGCCGGCCCACCAGCCGCTAGTTGGCTTTGCGCCCAATTTGGGCACATCAATGCGGTAATAGTGACACCTGTTTCAGTTTCACCCTCCATCTAACGCTGGCCGCCTCCAAAGGAATGGCCATAGTGGAGGCGCCAGCTGAGGTATAGTTGAGTTCGAGCGAGCCACTCCATTGATGTTGTGCGGCAGCTCAGAGCATCTTTCGCATTATACTGTCGGCCATCGCAGAGGAGGCGTACTTGTTGTGGATGAACTGGTGGTGGTGGTGGTTGTGGTTTAGGTTCAGGTGGAGGTGCTGGTGTTGCGCTGTCTCGCTGAGGTTGTGCGCAGGCGCTGGTGGCGCCGCCACCGAGGCCATCGAGCGCGAGTGGGCGCCGCGCACCAGGGGAGCCCGAAGCCGGGTTGGCGCCACCACCGACTCGCCCTGCTCGCCGTGCTCAGGCTCGTAGGGGTCCAGCTGGCGACCCTTGATCATGTCGGCGGCCTTCTCGGCTATCATGATTGCGGGCGCATTCGTGTTACCTTTGTACGGTTGAAAGCAGTTGACGCGGATGGAGAGGGAGAAAGATTTGAGTTAGCTTTGGCGGCTGCGGCACGAGCGCCACCTGGCGGCGGCGGCGACATCAACCTCAACTTACCCGAAACTATGGTCGGCATTATGGAGGCGTCAACAACCCTCAAACCGGTCACCCCCTTCACCCGCAACTGAGTGTCCACCACTGTTCGCGGGTCCTCAAGTCGGCCCATGCGACAGGTGCCCACTGGATGGTAGATGGTTGAGGTGTAAACTCTGGCCACGCAAGCCAAGTAGGCGTCCGAGTAGAGGGTGTAAATTTCGCAACCAGGGAAAACTGTTGTGAACAGGGCCGAGTTGTATTGGCGAAAGGAAGGAGCTAAGCCAACTGCAATGGAAATCTTCATTGCCTCAACCATCGAGTGGATGTCGTCCGGATGGGTGAGATACTTTGGATCTATTATTGGCGGATCGTTCGGATTTGAGGTGCGCAATTTGATGTAGCCGCGCGACTTTGGTCGCAGTAAAACTGGATACAAGCTAAAAGTGTCATAGGATGAGTATGGAACGTAGACTTGCTCGTAAAGTTCCTTTGTAACTCCCTGAACCCGTCTAAATGTTTGACCATCATCGGAGACAAGCGAGCCAGTTAGCATGTGGATCTGGAAGTCTGGCCAGTCTTGGCTTGCGTTTGTGTACTTTGTCTTGATGAAACCTAGCCCCTCGACGCCCCCAAGCGCGGTTAGCGGGCCTCGGCCAAGCGAGAAGTAGGTGACCAAGTTGGGCAAGGTGACCACTCGCCGTTGGACTAATGTTATCTTTCTGTCCACTGTAAATGGGACTGCGGGATAGATGTGATCTTGGAGATTTTCGCCAACTGGCAGGTCTGACACAACTGGAATTCCCAAAGATTTTAGATGCTCTGCGGGCCCAACTCCAGACAACATGAGCAATTGGGGCGAGTTGATGCTTCCAGCTGACAGGATGATCTCCTTTCTAGCATAAACTGTATTTGACAGAGAAAATCGATCAAACTGAACGCCAACAGCTCGTTTCTCCGAATTGAAGAGAACCTTTGTTACGTAGGCAAAGGTGACAACGTGAAGATTTGGCCGACTTCGCGCCGGTTGCAGGAAGGCCTTGCTAGTGGAACAACGGGCGCCCCTTCTGACTGTTCCTTGTGGAATTGAGAAGCCCGTTTGGATTGGCCCATTGAGGTCGATGTTTGGGTAGCCAAGATGCTTGCCGGCCTCCGGGAAGGCCAATCCAATGGGCGTTGGATCTGCGGGCGTTGAGACGGTCAGGTAGCCGCCTGTTCCGTGGTATCCGTTTGTTGCAATTTGCTCGTCGCGATTATCCTCGGACTTTAGGAAGTAAGGGAACACCTCTGGCCAACTCCAGCCGTCGGCGCCCTCGGCCGCCCACCTGTTATAATCGCGCTTGTTTCCTCTTATGTACAGCATGTAGTTTAGCACCGAGGATCCGCCCAAAACTCGGCCCCGCGGCCACCGACTCCTCCTATTGACCAGGCCAAAGCAGGAGGCCTCCTGAGGCTCCGTCTGGTAGGCCCAATCAATGGGAGTTAATTGTAAAGTCGCTGCCGCAATTGGTATATCCGACAAAATGTTCTCGCTTCCGCCTGCCTCAAGCAACAAAACTTGCATGCCCTCGTCCTCTGACAGCCGATTTGCCAGCACTGCTCCACTCGAACCGCCGCCAACAATGATGTAATCGTACTCGTTGTTCCAATCATTTCTACTTATGCTAACCGAATGGTCCGCTGCCCGAATCCACAGCAAGGTTGTTAGCGGAACTAAAGCCGGCAAGAGGGGGCCAACCAAACTCATTTTGAGCTGCCGGCCTGCTTGTCTCTGTCGGTTTGTGTTTGCTCCTCTTTCAGTTGAATCTTGCCAAAGGTTTGCTATTTACTCTTGAAAGACTTCCCCTTCTAAACCTGGCCAACGCCTCTTGGGCTGAACGAGCACCTCAGTTGGGTTTTGGGCCAACAACGATGCCGTTGGTTCAAGTCTGGCTAAGGCCCGTGAGCGCCGCTCTGCATTTGTGGCCAAGCACAAGACGAATGCTGAGGATTCTAGCAAACTTGTGCCTCAACACTCCTGGCCAATGTGTATGCTCTCGTTTTCTACCAACACCAAGATTGGCAGAGTATGCGCCAGTGGTTGTGATTTTATACGTATTAGTTGGGGAGGGAGAGAGATAAAACTTTGGGCCAAGCTTCCTAAGGAATCGGACAGTTCACTTGTGTACGACTAGCTAGCTTGCAATGGCATGATAAAACGGGAGAGTGGAAGGTTAGAATGGTGTTCGGGCATTAGATTTGCTGGCTCTCGTTTCGTTTGGCCGAATGGGCGATATTACGTTCGCGGCCAGAGAGCCAGTCTATCTAAGATTCAAATCTATGGGGACATTCAAGAGCTGAGTTCACACTAGCGAGGGCAACTGGTGAACTTTTACTGGCGCTTCCAAATGGCCTCCCAGTCCGCTTCAGTCGCCATTGGCCAGCCACGCAGTCCGAGCAGGTTCACCACTCGCCGGCCAAACTCTAACCGCCGGCTCCTTGTTGCGCGCGAGCTTCCTTTGGCCCACAGGTCAGGCTTGCGGACGGAAGACGACGGAGACGAGATCTTGGCTTTGAGTTTGCTCGCTTTCTGGTCAACTCGATGGCTGCGCCTGTCAATTAACTTTCGGCGCACGAAAGCGAAAGAGCTTGGCCGGCGCAGGTGAGCCTGGCGCAAAGTATGCGATAACAAGTTTCATCAGCCTGCCGCTTCCCTAAGATCGAGCGGCATCCCCGGCGGAGCAAGCAAAAGTCGCCCACCAGTTTCAACTCGACTCAACTCAGCTTCGTTGGTTTGAGATGGATCGGTGAACTTGAAATAAAAGCTAGCCTTTGCTGACATTCGAGAGCGGCGCCAGTTTGAATGATCCAAGACCACCTGTCCGTCCATCTGGTGCTGCCGCCAGCAATAAAGCGAGCGAGCTCAGCGCTGAGGGATCAGGTTGTTCAAGTAGGGAGAGGGGCAACTTCCTCTGGCCACTCACCTGCTGCTGGTTTTATCAACGTTGTCCGGCTTTTAGAGCGGCGCATTTGTTTGCGCTCTTGTCTTCGCTTGTCTTGTTCCCTTAACTTTGGGTTCCCTCTTCAGTCTGCGCGGATCCGCAACCGTCCTCAGAAGGTCGTCCTCTTGGTCTCGTCTTTCATCGGACAGGTAAACTAGTCCGCTCAACCATTGAACAGATCTTCTCTCGTCGGCTCTTCTCCCAGGTTAGTGTAGTTTGAATAACTTTAGTTTCAGTTGCAAGGTTGATACTAATTTCAATTCTCTCGCCAGCAACGAGCGAAAGCCAAGTGGTGAACCAATTGGTCAATGACGTCTTGTTGTCGGTGACGAGACAAAAAGGCGCACCTGTTGCTTTGCGCTCGCTTGAGTGGTTCAGTAGATTTTGCTGATTCAGTGTGACTAGCTCGTGCGAACAAGCCACCGTGAGCAAGCTAAACTTGGCCAACCTGATGCGCCGCTTAGCTCTCCAGCTTGAGGCTCGCTTGCTCGGCTTCTACCAGCTCCAGTTCGCCTTTCCAAGGAGCCTTTTTTGCGCTCTTGGCCGCGAGATCTATTCAATTTTGGCGCCAGAAGAAAAATTGTTCATGCGACAACTCAACTCTCGCATCTCCTCTGGCGGTCAAACTTTGCGCCGGCCTAACCACGTTGACAGCTCGCGCTCGCTCGCTCAAACTTGACCTGTCTCGCCGGCTTGCCACTGGATTGAGCAATCAAAACTTATGGCTCAATTTATCAATATCCTCTCTCTCTCTACTCTAAAAATCAACCTCAAGGGGCAAACAGCTCGCGCGCCTAAGAGCGCCAACTAACTTGGCAAAAGACAATAGGATGACTCAAGTGGCGCCAGCGAGAAACTAAAGAAAGCCAACTTGCTCGGTTCTCCTCCCAGCTCTGCTCGCCCATCGGCTCGCGCAATAACTATGAGCTGGCAGAAAGTATGCAAGCTTTTGGGATGGCTGATTGACTTTGCCGACTAACTAGCTCGCCATTTGCACTTGCGCCCGCCGAGCTACCTGAGCCTTGCCACCAACGACTCGGCCAACTGTCCAACTCTTTGTTCCTCGCCTCTCCTCTTCGCCTCTCGCTCGACGGCTCCACTCGACGGCCGGCCAAGCTGAACTCTCTCTCCTCTCCTCTCCTCTCCTCCTCCTCAACTTGAGCCTCGCCGCTTAACTCAACCCACTCTAGCTGGCCAAAGGTGTCCAGGGAGCGGGCAACGCTTAGCAGTCTCCTGGCCGCTAACAGGAACTCTGAGCGCCGTCTTAGCGGGCGAAATTTTCCACCAAATATAAGTGAATTGAATCAGGAAATAACATTGATCGCCTTCAAAATCGCTACTAAATTTGCCAGCCAACTTTGGCAGCCTTGCAAAGCCTCGGGCTCACACGTCTGGCCAAACACAAAGGTCTGTGCAGTTGCAAAGGCGAGTGCGAAGGAGAAAGCGGAGGCAACTCTGGCCGCCGCCAAGAGCTCGCACTTCCACAGCTTTTCCGCCCTCCGCTCGCTGGTCAGCCAGGAGAAAGCCCGCCAGCCTGGCTGCCAAACGCGCGCCCGGCGCCACCCACTGGCCGGCCAGTCGGTTGCTTGAGTTGGCCAAATTTATCCTCCACTGGCAAGCCGGCAAAATCAGGCGCGTTAAGGGAGCTCGGCGCCACTTTGGCCGCAAGCCCGGGGTGATATCTGTGTGTCCTGGCGCCAAGACCAGGCTGCTGGACCTGCGCACTCAGCGCCCGCGACTCTCGCCAGGCTGGCCAGCCTCTCGAGCGCCGCCTCTCGTTCGGCCGGCGAGCTCTGCTCTCCTTTGGCGCCCAGCACCTGTAGCTGGGAAAGCCGCCGAGCTGAGCCGAGCCGAGCCGAGCTTGGCGAACGCGAGCGCAACCGATCGCTCCACTGTCGGCCGGCTGGTTTTCGCAACGGCCACTGGGCGCCCGCTGAAACTCGGCCGCCGGATAGCTCGCACTCTGGGCTAATGTTGATTTTGCATGTTGACAATGGCTCTCTCTCTCTCCCTCTGCCAGTGGGCTAAGCCGCTGAGTTAGTGAGCTGGCCGAGTGGCCGGTCGGCCGGCCGCAAGCTGAGCGGCCAAAGCCGCCGCTTTGAACCAGCTTGACTTGGACTGAGGAGCTAGAGCAAGGAAGGCGAAGACGCCGAGCAAGGCGCTCAATTTGGTCGGCGCCGTTTTGTAGCCTCAGCTTGGCTCTGCTGATGATGATGCAACACTGCAGTGAGCGGCGCTTTGTCTCTCCCCGAGACAGAGAGAGAGAGAGAGCCTGTCATTTGTGCTGTTGCGAGAAGCCATCAATCGAGCGGCGAGGACACTTGGGCCGGCTTCAGCGGGCCGCCAATCATGCTCGAAGGCGGCCGGCTGGCCGGCCTGCGAGTGCTCAGTCGCGCGCCCATCGGCTTGGAGCCGCCGAGCGCAGTCGGCGCCCTGCAGGCTGGCTTGCCGGGCCACTTTGTTGCATGAAATCGGGTTCGCGAATCAGACGCGAGCTTACTTTGGAACTTGTTGTGCGGAACGGCCGCCGCTGCTGGCCGGAAAGAAAGCTCGAAAGTGAGGGGAAATTAAAAGCGCCTTCCGATTGGCCCATTCAAAGCCGATGCGGAACCGCCAGCCAGCCAG
>Ga0209372_1000209_pt1 | contig 41223 bp, 32 predicted proteins | sample AgamicAtPe_FD_187170 | JGI IMG/M metagenome (GOLD analysis project Ga0209372, IMG submission 187170) | Agave microbial communities from Guanajuato, Mexico - At.P.e (SPAdes) (version 2) | ecosystem: Host-associated > Plants > Phyllosphere > Phylloplane/Leaf | place: Guanajuato, Mexico | collected... | reverse complement strand
ATTCTCATTCTCATTCTCTTCCTAATTAGAATTCAATCCTGCGCCACCGACTTTGGCCAAAAGTGTTGCCGTTTTAATTTAAACTTGGCCGAGTTGGGCGCAAACAAAAGCCTTCCTTTGTTTGCTCGCCCTTGGCGCTCGCAGCTCTCCCCTTGGCTGGTCTGCTTTGGTCCCGCTCGACTGAGGTGAGCCGGCAAGAGGCTGGCCGCTGCTAGCCGAGCAAGAGGAGGGCAGCGCGGCGAGCGAGTTCCAGCCGGCCGAGCCTCGCCCCTCGGCGCGCCATTCGCGCTCAGACGCCAGCCGCTCGGCCGGCGAGCGACGCCCAAAGTGGCCGCTTTGGCCAGTCGGTGGCGGCGGCGGCGGTGGCGCACAGGTGTCAGCGAGAGGTTGTCGCCGAAATGGCTCCGATTTGGACCGATTTGGGCCGATTGTTGGCCACTCGGTCGGTCGCTCGCTCGCAGCCTTGCCCAAGACTGCGAGCGGCCGAGCCGAGAGCGGTTTGTGCGCCGCCGCTTCCACTCCAATTGCGTCCACTTCAATTTATTCAATTGGCCCAGCGGCCGTCTCCCTCTGCGGCGGCCGCTCCTCCATCGAGCCATCCTCGCGCCTCCAACGGCTCCACTTCCAATCCAAATCTCGCTCCAAATCTCGCCCCCCACTCTCAATGTCCGTCCCAGTTCAAATCGCAATCAGAGTGCCACTCTGAATACCAAAACCAGCGCTGAATGAGTGGTGGAGTTAGAATGAGAATGCGAATTAGAGTTTAAGTTGAGGTTTAAACGGCGGGCCGAAGGGCGACGAGCCGTGTTTGCCGATGATTTATGCCGCCGCCGCCGCCGCCGCCGCCGCCGATCGGCCGCCCCATTGGTCGGCTGCCCAGCTCGCCTAGCGGCCGGCCGCTCGCTGGCCCTGAACGGGGCTGCCGAGAGTAAACAAAATGCATACTCTCGCCGCCCATCGGCTCGCGGCTGCACTGTAACAAAGTCTCGCCAAAACAATGGCCTTTATTCACTTGCAGGCAGAGTGGCCGCAGTGCCAGTTTCAGTTCCACTGGCGCCGCTCTGAGCTCTGAGCTCTGAGTGATGAAAGCGCGGCGGCCGGCCGGCCAGCCAGCCACAGCAACCACTTGGCCGGCCGGCCGGCGCGGCGCCCAGACTGGCGGCGGCGCTTCGGTCTCGGCCAAGGCGAGCTGGCCGCAAGCTGCAGCTGGCGCAGGTGAGCCGGCTGATAATTTGATTCGCAGTTCGAATCAATGGCGGCGAGCGAGCGACGCTCAAGTATCCATTGTTGTTGCCGGCGCTCTTAAGGCAGCCCCAAGTCATCAGGCCGAGCGGCCGCAATGCCACTTCAGTGGGCTTGGCCGACCTGTTTCTGAGCCCGGCCGCCGCGCTCGGCTCCATTTGCATCGGCAGTGCGAAGCTGGCGCCGCGATGAAATGGAGCCTTGCCGTCGGCTGCACTCCGCGGCCAGTGGCTAGTGGCAATCTTATTGCAGGGCGCGCTGAAACAACACTCGGTCGGCCGGCCGCCCGAGTCTGCTGCCGCCTCGGCGCCGCGCATTCGCCGCAATGCCATAATTCACCCCCTTTGTTTCCGCCTTTAGCTGAGCTCGGCTTGCGCGCATCCGGCAGCCGCAAGGGGAGCGACAATAAAACTCGCAACCCCATTGCAGGCGAGCCGGCGGCCTATCAATCAACTGCAAGCGAGCTGAGCTTAAGCGCGCGCGATGAGCCCAGCTCGAGAGTGGCCCTCGCGTAACGCTTAATTACCTGGCTCGAGCCGCCTGGCCCTCGGCGAGTGGCGCAGGGCAGCAACCCGATTTGCGGATCAATCGGCGCTCGCAAATCTATCACTGGCTTAGACTGGCCGGCTCCTCGTCGGCCCACACAGGCCGAGCGAGTCTAGTTGCGGGAGAAACGAGGCCAAGCGGCTCCGTGTTGCTGGCTCTCTCTGCGGCCCGCTCATTTGCATGGCGCCGCCGCTCGCCGGCGCCAGAGGGCTCGCCGCTCGGCCATCCATCAGAGTGGCGGCCGCGAGCGGAACGGCGGCGGCAGCGGCGGCCCGGCTTGCACGCAGCCGCCGGCCGCAGGTGGCCCAGCGAGCGGGAGGGTCGTGACGGCTCCATTGTGACCTGCGGCACCTGCAACTGGAGGCCAGCTCGCTCGGCCGGCTTCCGTCTTGGCGGCGACGCGGGCGAGCGAGCGCGCGCGCGCGCTAATTGATTGGACGCGTCGAGGGCGCAGGACAACAGGTGGCTGTCGCACGCGAGCGCCCAGAGTTGCTCACTGCTGGGCGACCGGCCGCCCAGCTTGAGCGCAACTCGGCCGCAAGTCGAGCTCGGGGGGCCGCTTTTTTTCGCCGGCGACCAGCTCGCTTTTCTGTTCTGCCCCCCTCGAGGGGCGGCCGAGTTTGAGCGGCAGCTCGGGCTCGAGTTTGAATGAGCGCTCGGCGGCCGACTTGTCGACAGGCGAGCGCAGTCGGCGGGAAGCCGGCCAGTTGGGCGCGACGTGAGAAAGCGGCGGAATTCATGGGCAGCGTCATTTGGGTCAGCTGGAGGCGGCGGCGGCGGCCCGCCGATCGGCCCTGTCAGCGGCCACTGGCTGCCGACTGCAGCGCCGCCGGCAGCAAATGGCGGGCGGGCGGGCGGCCATTTGAATGGCCTGGAAGCGGCCAGTCTGGGGCGGCGGCGGCGGAGGCGACAGCGAGAGGAGCCCTCGGCGGGCGGGAGCGTCGCCTTTTGGGGGGGGCTTTGCGCGCAAACGGGGCCTCCTTTCGGCGGCGGCGGCGGCGGCCAGCGATCATGAGTCCCGGCCGGCAAATTGGACGACATGCTGCCGGCGTGAACGGGCGGCGGCGAGAGCGCTGAGATAAATCTGCCACTAAAAGGCCACTAAAAGGCGCCGGCGAGCGAGCGGGCCAATTGGGCCAGGAGAAGCGAGAGGCGAGCAATGGATGGGCCGATTTGCGCTCCATGGGAACGAGCGGGCCGGCATAGTTGGCGGTGCGCGCCACTGTGAGCTACTTTCGATGGCCGACTTTGCTGGCCGGCGAGCTAAGCGCTTGGAGCTCGCAACTCGCAACTCGCAACTCGCAACTCCGAGTCCAGGTGAGCGAGTCGTGCCGCTCGCATTGTGTGTCGGCGGCCCAGCTTCCATATCAATTATCGCCTACTCGCCGCCAGCTCGCATTCATTAGCTCGGCGGCCAAGGCGGAGGCGCGAAGGCGAGCGAGGGGCTGCGCTGGCAAATTGCATCCAATCCCAGCCAAACACACGACGCCGCCCGTTCATCAATGAGGCGGACGCAGCCGCTCGGCCGGCCAACCGAGCGGCCAGCCCTTTTGGGCCGCCCGAGTCACGAGCGAGCGGCGGCTCACTTTCGCCTACTAATGAGCCGCCTCGGCCTTCCGCTCGACCGGTCGGCGCGGCCAAGCGGCGGCCAGTTTGTCGTTGCTTCCGCGCGCACGACAAATTGGGCGGCGGCGCCTCTTCGCGGATGGCGGCCACTTCCGGCGCCGCGCAACAAGTGGCGGCTAATTGGCCGGATGCGCCGCGCTTCCTGTCCGGGCGGCGGCTGCGCGCGCAGCCCCAGCTCTCTGGGCTTGGGCGCGCAAGTGGAGCGCCGACGCGGATTGAGGTGCAGGCGCAAATGCAAATGCAAATGCTCGCCAGCGCCAACAATGCAGCAGCCGCCGCCGCCGCCGCCCAGCCAGCGCAGAGTGGCTCGCAATCAGCGGCCGGCTGGAGCTCGAGGTGAGCCTCAGAGCTGGCCGAGCTTGCGGGCGGCAGCGCAGGGATTTCAATTACCACCCAAAGTAAGCGCCAGTTTCTCCCCAAGGAGCGCGGCTTGCTGTCTGGCCGGCTGGTTGGCTGGCTAGCTGGCCCAGCTCGGCGCGCCTGCGACCGCAAACCTGATTGATTTGCCATAGGAGCGCGAGAAGCGGCCGGCCGGCGGCGGCCAGCCAGTTAGCCGGCGCTAATGGCTCCTCGCCGAGCTGGCCGCGTGGGCGACGGAAGGAGAGAGGAGAGATAATTTGTTTATTGCTCTTTAGCGCGGGACTTGGCCGCCGGGCGCGACCTCTCGCGGCCGGCCGGCGCCCGGCGAGCGATTGTTGGCGAGCGCGCGAGAAAGCACAATGAACTCGGCGCGCCAAGCCAAGCGTTGCCCGGCCGCCCGGCTCATCCCCCGCTCGCAGCGCTCGTATTGGCATCGCACCTGGTTGGCTCCCCCGCCGACCAACAAACACTCGCCTGAATTAGCCTCCTCTCGCCCGATTCCGTTGCGCATCACTAAACCAGTGAACTCCTTTGCTCCTTTTGGCTCCCCAACAGCCGGCCGACCGACCGACTCTCCGCCTGCAGCCGGATCCTTCGCATCCAAATTTCTCAAAGCGCCGCTCAAACTTCAATCCGGCTCCTCCGCCGACCATTATCCAGCCCTAAACTTTTTCATCGCTACCACTTGGCGCATCCGAGCTGGCGGCCGGCTCGCAGCGGCTCCATTGTGGCCTAACGAGCGGGCGAGCGGCAGCGGCGGCGGCGGCGGCGGCTCGACAAGTTGGCCGCTTCCGCACGAACTGGCCGAGCGGTGGCTGGCCGCGGCCGCAGCCGCCGCCGCCGGCAGCGCTCGTCCGCTCGCGACCCTCAAAGGGCCGCCGATTGAGCTGTCTGGCCGCCGGCCAGCAGGTTAGCGAGCAGACCTGTTGAACTTGCGCTCCACTGCCAATGGGATCGCCGGCCAGCTGAACTTTGTGTCGCAATTCGGCTGCAAAACGGCTCGCCGCCCCCCCCCTCGGCCAATCGCCGCCTTAGCGCAAAAACGAGCCGCCACTTCCGCCGCCCGCGACCGCAAGCTCGCCCGGAAGCCGACTCCTCTGCCGCCGCCGCCGCCGCTGCCACTTCCGGACTGGCTCGGCGCTGGCGCAGTTGCAAAGGGGTTGGCAGCGGCGGCAACAAAGCGGCCTGATCTCGTCGGCGGCTCGCGTGCTGCTCGGCCGCCCGCGCGAACGGCACGCTCGAGCGCAAGGCAAATGCGGCCGCTCATTCAATAAGCTACCTGACACGAACGCCTTGGCTCATCATCCGTCTGGTTGCAACCGTTTTTGTTCGCCCCAGATGGAGTTTTGGTTGCGTGCGCGCGAGCTCGGTCGCGCCATCTCGTGTCGGGCGGCCGCGCTCGGCCTTGCGCGGGCTCGAGCAAACAAACTCGAGGGCCAGAAACAAGGCTCGCAAACAAACAAATCACGACGCCTCTCGCCGGCCATTGTGACCGACGACGAACCTGCCGCCCGCTTTCTCGCGGCCGGAAGCGCTCAATCCGGGCCGCCCGATCTCAGTGCTTCCGCGGCGGCCGCTCAAATCAAGTCGGCGCTCGGACGAGATAAGCGAGCGCAGATAGCTGGCGCCTGTTGCTCTGGATTCGGGCGGCAAACCTTTGTGGATGGACGCGAGCGAGTAAATCACATTTGCTCTGCGCGAATGTGTGATCCAGTTTGGAGGAAATTAATGGCCGCCCGCTTTGTTTTCGCTCGCTCGCTAACTAACTAACTAACTCGGCCGCCCGCTCGGCCCTCTTCCGTCGGCGAGCCAGCGAGCTTGCGCACTCTGGCCGGCGCGAGATGGAGGGGCGCAGATAAGGCCGACGAGCCTCGAGTTGTGGGCCAGCGCTGCGCCGGCGAGAGTGGTCAGCTGGCAGGTGGCTCCAAGCGTCGCCATTGCAGCCGCCGCCGCCGCTCGGAGCAGCCAGAAGCGCAACCAGTTCAGCCAAACCAACGAGTCGTTACTCACACCAGACAGGTAACATTTGTTTCGGCGAGAGCCTCGCAAAAGGTTTGTCCTGTTCGCCCACTGGCCGCGCCAGGTAGCCGCAAATTAGCATCTTTTATTGGCCACAAAGCCCAACCAAACCAACCAACCAGCAACACTGAATCAAACGAGTAAAAATCCAATACTGATCCGCCGACAACAACAAACAGGCAAGCAAGCGAGCAACCAAGCAACGGCTAACAATCTCTCTCCCATTCCGACACAATAAAACTCCGCTCGCTCGGACGGCAGCAGGCGAATAGGGCAGCTTTGTTAGGAGTTTTGGATGGAAAATTTGCATAGGAGAGATGGACGAGCATCCAGCGAGCGCGTCCACTTGGCTCCGGTGGAGGTGGCGCCTGGAAGTGAGCGGCTGGAAGTTGGCGAGTGAGGAGGACTCATTGGGCTGCACTGGTGGCGCTCGGAGGCGACACTGGCGGGCTCAAACGGGCAACGGAGAGCGGCAGCAGCAGCAACAGCAAGCAGGAGGTCCCGCGAGCAGCCAGTTGCCAGCTGGAGGCGAGCCAAGAAGTCGGCGGCAGGAAGAGGAGTTGTTTGCGAGGTTGTCCGCGGGGAGGCCACTTGGAACAAACTCGAGCGAGCAAGTTAGATGGTGCCGCCTCGGCCGGCCAGCAGCCTTCAAGTGCCATATGAGTTCCGCTTGTTGCCGGCTTTGGGGGCCGAAGTTGGAGGCGGCTCCAAGTGGAGGGGAGGCTCCTTGGGCCCGAAGGTCAGCGCAAACGAGCAATTGTTTTGAATGGCCCGGCGAGGCAAGAAAGTTCAATCTCAGAAGGAACGGCCAAACAGTTAAACGAGAGCCAAATTTGGGCAACAAATTTGCTCACCACTCAACTCTAGCAGCCAAATCCCTACCAACAAAAGGGAAACCCAAACCAGTGATACCTGTCCTCCTATTATTATTTTCCTCTGCAATCCTCCTGGCCGGAAGTTCGGCCCCCCTCGCGGTGGCCGCCTATCAGCTGAGCAACAATTTGATAGCGAACAATTCGCCGCCAAAGTTCGTTACCTCGCTCGCCGGCCAAGCCTCGAATTCGGAAATCGTCGTCCGAGTTAAGGAGGGCTCAGCCTCAATTGGGAAGCTCATCTACACGTTAAAAGGCGAGGATCCCGACGAGGATCCGCTCACTTTTGGAGTGTTGGGCTCGATGGCGAGCGACCTGTTGCGCATTGAAAATGTTCCCTCAAACCAGGCAAACGTTTACCTGCGCAAGGAACTCGATCGCGAAACAACCGAATCCTATCAAGTTGTTATAACTCTCACAGACGGAAAACTTGGCCGAGGCAACTGGGTGAGTTTGTTTGTCTTTGCCATTGCCATTGCCTTTGCCATTGCCTTTGCCTTTGTCTCCTCCGAGCAACCCCCTCGATCAAAGGAGAGCCAGCTTTATCAATCAACTAACCGCACACCCTCCGCCCTCCCGAACACAATTTGCTCTAAATGTGTAGATCACGAAGTCAATGCTCATAATTGTAAGTCCAGATCAACTCGCCCAATTGGGCCACTCTTGTCGGCACCCAAATCCGAAATCTCGAGCATTCAATCATCTTGAAGTGCGAGAGATAAGCTGGACATGAGAGCTGCTTAGAGGCAGCTTTGTTGTCAGGTGCCGGACGCTCGCTTTGCATGGGCCTCGTCGTAATCGCATTAGAAGCCGGCCTCAGGAGAGCGGCCACTTCTCGCCGGCCAGCGGCTGCCTGTTGGCCACTTTTGCCCCTTCGCTTTGCTGGCGGCCGGATGGTTTAGTTTTGTGAAAACTGGAAGGGGGATAATAATGATTTATCATAAGATTTTTCCACGATTCATTGTTTGCCGCCCGAAGCCGAGGCTCATTGTTCTTAGCTTGGCCGGCTGAGGTTGTTGCGGTCCTCGCTTGGCGGCGGCGGCGGCCAGAGGGATAAGCTTGCGGGCGTAGCTCACCGCTGGCCCAATGATATCCTATCGATTGTTATCTAAGTCTCTGTCGTCGGCTCTTGTGTCCAAGTGCGCCGAGCGGCGGCCGCCAGCCTGAGCAGGTCTCTCGCTTGCCGGCTGCAGGAGGCTCGAGAGCGGCGCTGGTCTCACGCTGATCATGAGCCTTCCTCGGCGAAGAGGAGGCAAACTGGCCCTCCGCTAACCGAGCAAACTGCGACCATAAATTATCCTACACCTGCAATCCAAGCCAGGCCAAGCCAAGCGAGCGGCCACTTTCACTCCTTGAGGGCGCCCAACTGGCGACCGTGCGAATATCCCGTTGCAAACGCTAATTGCGCCGCTCGGCAAGCAAGCTGCTTGGGCGCCGCGCATCCGGCTGCCCATTGTGGCGCTCCTTTGCTCGCGATGTCGCTTCCAGACAGCTTGTGGCCCGCTTTGCCCGCAAGGCGGCTCTTCTCGCGTGAGAAGGGCCAATCGAGGGCCTCCAGGGGCACAGCACCGCTAACCGTCTGCAACTCCCGCCGCCGCCGCTCTCCAGGTTGAGGACATAAACGACAACTATCCCGTGTTTGGGCCGCACCGAACGGCCATAAGCGTGCGCGAGGACGCCAAAGTTCCGCTCGTCATTGAGACCATCGAGGCCACCGACCAGGACGAGGGTCGGTTCGGCCAGGTCATATACAAGCTGGACGAGCTCGAGGAGGCGCAAGCTGGCAAGCAAGTGTCGAGCATGTTCTCGATTGAAACGGTGGACGGCAAAGGAATCATAAGCCTGATAAATGCGCTCGACTACGAACAGAAACCGCTGCACCAGCTGCGCGTCCTTGCAATCGATCGGGCAATCGAGCACGAACGTCTGACTGCAACAACGAGCATTCTGGTCAGCGTCGAGGATTGCGAGGACCAGCCGCCAATGTTCACCTTTGTGCCATCCATCACCCGAATCCCCGAGAATCTGGCCGTCGGATCGCCCGTCGTTCGGGTGGCCGCAATCGACGGCGATCGGGGCATCAACAACCAGATCCAGTACAAGCTGGTGTCTGTGAATGGCCAGGAGAGCGGCCCAGAGCGAAACCTGTTCACCATAGACGCCGAGAGCGGACAAATAAGTGTTGCGCGCGAACTTGATCGCGAGTCCTCGGCCAGCTCGCCGGACTCATGGCCATCGTCAGCCTCGTTGCCGTTTCTTGCCGGCTCGCAGTTCACTCGAAAGGACCAGTCTAGCCAGCCAGGCTCCTACGTGATCCAGGTGCAAGCGAGCGAACTGAACTCGGCCTCTCGCGACAACAGCGTCAGCACCGAGCTGACTGTTATCCTGACCGACGTCAACGACGAGGCCCCAACCTTCAACCAGGCGGCCTACTTCGGCGAGATCCTCGAGAACAGCACACCCGAGAATCTGGTCACCTTTATTGCAAATCCAAGCCAGCTTTCGCAACAATTGGCGCCCACAAACGGCGAGCAGGCGCAACCGAGCGCGAAGGTGGTGGACAAGGATCAGGGGACGAACGGAACCTTCACGCTGTCGCTCGAGGGCGAGTTTGGGAAACTGTTTGAGGTTTGGCCGCGCGAGGCGACAAACGAGGCCAATTTCATGATCAAAGTGAGCGCAACCCAGGAGAATGGCAAATTTCAGCTCGATTTTGAGAGGCTCAAATCGTTCGAGTTCACCATTGTTGCAAAGGAGAAATACAACTCGAATGGCCCGCTGAGATCAAACTCAGTTCCAATGGTCGTCTATTTGAAGGATGCAAACGACAACTATCCCCAATTTGAGAGCGAACTCTATCGGGTTGAGATACCTGAGAACGCAATACGCGGGATGCACATTTGTGCCGTCAAAGCGACCGACGTTGATTCGGGTGTCTATGGTTCGCAGGGAATCAGGTACACGGAAATCAGGGGCGAGAAGGCGAACAAGTTCAAGCTGGACCCGCTGACTGGCGTCATAACACTTAAGACTAACGAGCATGGCTTTGACCGCGAAACTATAGCCCAGCATCATTTGATTGTTGAGGCCAGAGACAACAATGGCTCAGGCAACAGGAATACAACCCAGCTGCTAATTATATTGACCGATGTCAACGACCAGAGGCCAAAGTTTATGCTTGACCAATACGAGGCTTTCATATACGAAAATGAGCTTGATTTTCAGAATCCTCTCCAGGTTCAAGCGGTGGACAACGATGCGCAGAATACACCAAACTCGCGCATTACCTACTCTATCGTTGGCGGGGATCCGCAACAAAACTTTACGATTGATCCACAAACAGGCCGAATAAGAGTAAAGAGCTCGCTCGTCATTGGCCCAAATCTAAGCCAAAAACCAACCCCAAATCCGTTGGGCGAGCGAGGCGAGGCCGATATTGTGCTCGATTCGGGAGGCTACTCGCTCCAGCCGGCCGGCCTGGATTTCGAGCACATAGCCCAGCGACGCGACGATACAAGACAGTTCAATCTAACCATCAAGGCCACTGACTCTGGCCTACCTGAGCCCCTCTCCAGCACAACGCACGTTGTCGTTCTAGTCTACGACAAGAACGATCATGCGCCAGTTTTCACGCGCAACATCTACAACAAGTCCATCAGAGAGGACGCGAAGGAGGGCAGCCAGGTGATACAGGTGCTGGCTCAGGATGGTGACCATTCGCCAACAAACAGCAAGATAACTTACAGGATCTCGTCGGGCGCCAGCGACAAGTTTGTCATCGATTCAGACTCTGGGTTGATCTCGGTTGCAAATGGGGCCAATTTAGACATTGACCGTGTTGTTGGCGGCCAAAAGCGCACAAACTACCTGTTGAACGTGATCGCCTTCGACGGATCCTTTGGACCAAACCAAAAGTCCTCATCAGCTCTAGTCAACATAACCATCATTGATGTCAACAATAAGCCACCCGAATTCCTAACCTTGGGCGCGTCGAGAGCTCCATTGGCGAGCATTGTGACAGTGCCATCGACAACCATGTCATCTAGTCAGCAACAAATGATGGTTGTCCACGTGAACGAGGATGCGCCTTTTGGCTTGATTGTAACGCGAGTGGTTGCGATGGATCTTGACTTCAACGCAGAGCTCAGGTATTCCATCAACTACGCTAAGAGCGAGGCTCGTAACGAGGATATGGTTTTAGTGGATCCCGCTTTGATCAAGGATTTGTTTTCCATTGAGCAAACGGACGGAACGATCAAGGTTGCAAAGCAACTAGATCGAGAAACCTTTGACCAAGTGAAGCTTAGGTTGCAGGTGGAGGATATAGCAGCTCAGACGCTCGACCAGGTGGCGCACACTTACTTGCTGGTTAAGATAACTGACGTCAACGACAATAAGCCAACCTTCAAGAAGCCGCTCTACAAGGCTGTGGTGAATGAAAACTCAATAAGCGGAACATCAGTCATCACCTTAGCCGCAGACGACCGAGATCTCAATAAAACACTCAAGTATTCCTTGGATGGCGCGCCGGAAATGCTGCGTCTCATCAGGATAAACCCAAGATCAGGCGAGGTGACCGTCAACGACAAGATTGACCGCGAATCCTACCCGACCATCAATGTAACCGTCAAAGCTGAAGATTATGGTCAACCGCGTTCACTAACTGGAACAACCCAACTCCTGTTAACTGTGCGCGATGAGAACGACAACAATCCAATGTTCTTGAACAGCACCCACCAGAATGTGGACCAAAGTCAAAATTCCAATCCAGACCAGAGACCAACAACACTGAAGAACCACAACATGAATGACAGCCTAATCTATCGTCATCGATCCTTGGGGCCGAACAGGTACGACACTACCACAATCTCATCTGACAGTATCCTCGAACTCTCGAACACCGAGGATCAAGCCCAAATTCTCCACCTGCCTCTCCTGTCGCCTGGCTCTACAGCTAAAATTCGCGAGGACGCTCCAATCGGCTTTCAGATAGCTTATGTGCGAGCTGAGGACGCCGATGTTGGCAACAATGGCCGGGTTACCTATCTCATTGATGGCGTTTCAAGCGGCGGCAAGTTCAGGATTGACAGAGACTCGGGGGTCATAAGTGTAGCTGGCCCCTTAGATAGGGAGAGCAACAAGCATTACTCGCTCATCATTGAGGCTTGTGACAATTATGATCTCGGTTACTCGACTGGCGAGAGCCGGCGAGCCTTCACGCAAGTCAACATTCAGATCACGGACGTAAACGACAATGTGCCCATTATAACAACCAACCTCCAACCCTCCATCATTGGCGACCAAATATCTCTAGCAGATAGACTTGGGGTTGCCTATCCATCCTATGATGACATAATGAACTCACCTGGTCCCTACGATGTTCCGCTGGCCGAGTGCTTGTTTATAAGCGAATTTCAACCCTTAAACGAACCAATACTCACCATAACAGCAACCGATGCCGACGATCCAACAACCCAAAACGGACAGATGGATTTGGCGATAGTGAACCACTTGCCACAAAATGAACTCTTTGGCTTGGTGACCATCCCAACAAATCGAGAGGCTGCAACCCGAATCAGCACGGAACGTTCAACAACCATTGGCACTGACTTCCTAGGTTTTGGGGATCTAACATTGGCCGAGTCAAGCTCATCAGCGAGCGCGGCTCCTGTTGAGGTCCAACAGCAACCTAGTGATTCAAGGGGCAAGCAGAATTTGGGAGATGATGTGAGACCGAGCGATGGTCAGTCAAGGCCCAAACGGTCTACTGTGTCGTCCTATACAATCGAGCCAACCACAGAGGTACTGTTGGATGGCGCTCACTCTCCGATTACCACGAGACAAAACACCGTTGGATCTCACATAAACCTTGCCAGTTCGCGACTCCACCCAAGCGCCAGAAACTCTCCCTTGATACTCGTAAGTGACCCGCTAACAAACCGGATATTTCCAACCACCACTGGTGCTCCGCCAGCCAGCGCAATGATCTCAGCAACCATGTCCAGCATCCACCATCTCGGAGGCCAGAGTTTGGACGCTGGCGAGCAACAGGTTCATCTGGTTGTGACGCAACCGTTGAAGGAGCGAGTTGGGAACTATAGCATATTCGTTAGGGCCACTGATCGCGGTCAACCGCCGCTCTCTTCTATCAAACTGATCAACATATGCGTTCAGGACGTGAACAATCATTCGCCCTTGTTTGTTCGGCCGCCTTTAAACCATACGATTAGAATTATGGAGAATGCAACCATTGGAACCTTTGTGACGCAGGTGGAGGCCACCGACTCGGACCATGGACTCAACGGGGAGTTGCAATACTCTTTAAAGCCAACCAACATTCAGAATAACAACAACGATTGGCAGTCCTTCAAGATAGATCGCATGAAAGGTATTATAACGACGGCAAAACAATTCAACAGGCAAGTGAAGAAATATTACACCCTTAGAGTTCAAGCACAAGACTTTGGCCGTCCAACAGCTTTGTCGAGTGACATTGATATAAACATAATGATCGTTAACTCAGGCCAATATCAGCCAGAGTTTGATTCCCAATTGCAGAATCTACAATTCACTGAGAATGTTGCTCCTGGAATAGAATGGTTCACTCTTCATGAAACTACAAATTTGGACGACGACCCAGCGCTGATTAATGCCAACAACCATGATGCACACGGAGCCTCGAGCATCCCGGCCGCCTGGTTGGCAAGTCCTTGTTATTTCATCATCGATAGCGACGATCATGAGCAAGTGTTCCATTTGGATAGATACACTCATCGGATAACAAACCAGAAGGTGATCGATAGAGAGCAGAAGGCCAATTTTACGTTAATTGTGCAAGCGACAAACAACTGCAACAAGGCCCCCGCGGCCCCAGCATACACTCGTGCCCTTGAGACCTCTAGGTTAGCCAGCCAGAATCAGGCATCGCAAAGCGTGAATGCGCGAGCAGAATCATCTACAACCAATTCAGTTATTGACTATCGAGGCTCTGATGCCTCTGGAGCCGAATATTCTGAATCGCGAGTTAGAATTTCACGATCCTCCCAGAGTTATGGCAGGAACAAATCCAATAATCTTGACCAACAACAACGAGAGAAGGCTGTCAATGGGTCACAACATAACAAGTTTGTCCTTGCGAACCAAGCTGCAGTGGACTCTCTTCTTCTTGGAGACAAAACTTTGCTCAAGGTTTTCATCAAGATCAAGGACGTGAATGACAATGCGCCAAGATTCACGCAACGTGTCTATACTGGTGGCATTACAACCGAGGCAGACTTTGGAACCATATTTATGATTGTGCAAGCAATAGATGCGGACGCTGACGCAAACAGCCAGATCGTTTACAGTATAGTGAAACCCATAAAGAAGAACCTGGTCACCTCGACAGGTGGTGGTGACACTCGAATTGGGGACCAATCGCAGACTTACTCGCGCCAATCGCGACAGAAACGGGCCACCAACCTAAACCAAGGTGTCCAAATCCCAACAGCCAACACTCTAGTCACTACACAAAAGTCTCAACGATTTGACGACAAAAGTCAAGATTTAGCAAACGAAATCTCAACCAATGAAGGCGATGACATGTTCGTGATAAATCCACAAACAGGCGAAATAAGTCTCAACTTTGACCCACAAAAGCACATGAAAGGTTATTTTGAGTTCGAGATTGTTGCAAATGATACAGATGGTTTGTTTGATAGCGCAAAGGTGTTCATTTACCTCCTGCGCCAGGATCAACGAGTTAAATTTGTTTTGAGATTGACTCCGCAAGAGTTGCGACAGCGATTGAACAAGTTTAGGAGCGTTTTTGGAAACATCACTGGTGCCATAGTAAATATTGATAGCTATAAGTATTACGAGAATCACGATGGAACTGTCGATAAGAAGAAGACTAGCTTGTACTTGCACTTTGTCAACCCGGAAGACAACACCATCATAGAGGTGGACAAGGTTTTAACTTTAATCGACAACAATATTGAGTACCTGGACGAGCTTTACAAAGAGTTTCACGTCCTCTCATCTGAGGCAGCCCATTTGCCCCTTAGCAGCAGCGCGCTGATAGATCCGGTCGACCAAATCAAGACTGGACTGCTTGGCGTATCATCCTTCCTGGCCCTGATTCTAGTGCTCGTAATTGCGCTTTGCCTGAACCAGAGAACTCGTTACGAGCGCCAGCTCAAGGCAGCCACTGTTAGCGCTTTTGGTAGCTCGCCATTGCACCTGGATCCTGACTTTCATAGCCAAAGTAATCTACCAAACACAAACCTTCACTCGCAAGACCCAAATCCAATCTGGATGAATGGTTACAGCGAGCAGGATTGGTTGAGTGGAAAAGCGGGCGCTTGTCTGAGTAAGACGAGCACTGTTCCAGCTGCCGGCGACAAATTTGGCGCTGGAACGGAGGATGGCGACTACTTGAGCTCGGAGAACTCGGACCTGAACTCACTGAATGGGGTCAACTGTGTTAGTCAGATGCATTACAACGTGGCCACAACGGCAACTCCGCGCGACTCCCTAAACAGCTCCCAAGGTAGAGTGTCCGGCTCAGGCTCTGGATCCACCTCCACCACCAACGACCAGCAAGCCCTGTGCCGCAACAACGGGCGCCAGACGCCCCAGCCGCAGCACCACCAGCAACAACTCCAAAGGGTTGAAATCCACCACTTTTCCAGCCAACAGCAGGCCGCCCGGCCCAAGGAGCCCAAGGTGATTGGAGTGCTTAAAAATGGGAAAGCTGGCGACCAATCAACTGTCCGAAAGAGATCTCAGCTGGCTGCCGAGTTGAACGGCAACAGTACAACCCACTCGACCTTTGGCGCCTTCAAGGAGGTAACCATCTACACGGACCACAACCCCCAGACTGTGCAGCCCGCGGCTCAGTTGGTGCAGCACCAAAAGCAGCAGGTCGCCGGCGCAAACAATCTAGTTCGAACAGTCGGCAGCCAGCAGCCACGACAGCAGCAGCCATCGCAGGTGAACAAGATCGCGTCGCAACTGAACGCAAAGCACCAGGCACAGACGCAACTCAACCAGGTGTACTTGAATCAGGCCCAGTGCCAGGGCTCAAGCGGCGAGCGGGCCGAGCAGCGGATCTTGGTGCACTCGAACGGGGCTGACGTGAACCAGGGGATCATAAAGGCGGCTCCGCCCGTGCAAAAGCAAGCCAAAGCTCAGCTGGCTAGGCAAGCAACCGCAGCCGCGGGCTCTGGGGCGCAAACGAGGGGCCCGAATGGAAACGTCACCACCATTTCGCAGCCCCAAAATGATGGATCGGCCGCAGAAAATTTCGAAACAAACCTAAGCAAACTCAGCATTCTGAATCTAGAGACCACTGAACTCTGAGAGGCCTCGCGGGAGGCGAAACGAGAGGTCAGCTGGCGCCCCCAAGTGGAGCTAGCCTCTGTACAAAGATAAAGTTGTAAAATAAATTTAGTTGAACTATTATGTTTAGTAAAACGTTCCTTGAATTAGAAGTTCCTCGCTTCTCTCTCGTTGGTTCAATTCCAAAGTTCGAGCTCCACTCGAACCATTTATTTTCCACTCTGGCACAAGTTTGCTAAGCTTGGCCGCTCGAGCGAACCCACTCGCGAGCTAATAGAGATGGGGGATCTGATTTGAGGGTTGGAGGTGGCTGAGGCTGAGTTTGCTTTCGTAGGGCAGCAGTGGAAGCAGTAGCAGTAGCAGTAGTCAGGTGACGCTCGATTGCGGCGCAACCAATCTTGCCCGCTATTCTTGCCTCTCGCCGTCCCGATCTGTCAACAGATCAATGGGAGCTCTAATTGGCCCTTGCAATGGACGTGAGCAAAAGGCTAGCTTTGCGTCGCGCAGCTTGCGCCATCTCGCCGAAATCACGTGAGCCTTGGCTGGCGTCGCTGGGCCGAGCAAAGTGCGCGTGATTGTCTCGCCAGCTCGAGCCTCCGCGCCGCCTGGCCTGGCAAGCTAGTAGAGCTAGTGAGGCTAGCCGAGCCAGCCGGACTTTGCTCGCGAATAACCTGATAGTTGGTTGCTGAAAGAGAGAGAGAGAACGCGCGGACGGCCAGCTGGGTTCATTATATCTGCTCTTGGCTTCTCGGGCTGCTGAAGTAGGTGATGGAGGCGAGTAAGCTGTGGGCAAAATTGTTATCAGCATGCGAGGTAAATTTGAACTAAGTTAGGTCCGCGCTCGCTCGCTTGCTGGCTGAGCCATGAAATTGAAAACAACACGACAATATAAACACGAACTCTCGGACTAGTTGCCACGGCGGCAAGTCTCTGGCCGACCTCCATGGACAATCGGCTGGAGTGGCGGCGGCGGCTCGCTCGAGGGCGGGTCGGCTGGATGGAGCCGGCGAGAGAGGGAGGGGGTTGGTTGGTTCGAGAGGAGGAGAGGAGCGGGGAGACAGGTTGGCTGGCAAGTGTGTCTGGCCTGAACAGAGCCCATTCAGCGGGCGAGTTTGAAGCGAGAGTGACCTTGGACACGGCGCATTCTTCCAGCGGCGGCCAGCAGGCTGCCGAGACAGGTCTGGCTGGTGGGCTTGTTTCTGGCTGGGAGCGCTCGTTGGCCGGGCCAGTTGTTGCGGCTGCAGTGGAGCCGGGCGCGTCAGCAAAGGGCTGGCTAGCTGGCCTCGAGAGAGCGCCAGACTGTGCAGCCGTCTCTGAGGCGAGCGCCGAGCTTGCGATAAGCCCCCGCCGGCGCCAATCTCCGATTGTTGAGTTTGAGGCGGCCAGCCAGCGAGCCGTCGTTGCGGCTCGTCAGCCTTGGCGAGCGCCTACGTGCGGCGGGCGCCCGCGCTGGCGACACGCAAACAGCTGACTCGCCCGCTCTACCTCTACCTAGATGCGCGCCAGATGTGCACACTGCGCCGGCCTGCTGGCATATAGGCGCCCGCTGGCTGGCGAGCGAGGGCCGATCCAGCGGCCCCGGCCGCTCTGTAGGCGAGCTGATGGCTAATTTATAGCCATTCATCAATGCGCTCCAACTCTCTTGCTCTGGCTCTCGCTCTAGCTCTCGCTGATAATAAATGGCGCGTTTGTTGCATTCTGTCAAGTTTTGTTTTGTTTTCCTCTCGCCTCTTTTGCAGGGCGGCTTGCTGGCGCGCCGAACGTGATCTGGCGAGATAGCGCGGCCACTCTCGTCCGATATCATTGTTATGGGCGAGGCGGTAGCGGCGGCGGCCAGAGAGGTGGGAGTGGCTGCAGATGTTGCAGCAGCGCGCCCTCGGGGCCGCCGGGAGGGGAAGCCAGCGCGGCCTCAAGTGGTTCAAGTCTCGCCGCTCTCGGCTCTTGGCCGCGGAGTTCGTGTTCCTGCTGCGGCCTGGAAAACCTGTTAAGTTAATGCTGGCTCATGGCGGCGGCTGCATCGGGCTGCTGGGCGGCCTTGAGCCGTCTTGCAGCTCGCGGAGTGGAGAAGCCCTGGGGGTTGGGCGCGCGCGCGACACTGGGCCGCCAGTTTGGGTGCCAGGAGGGCGAGCTGGCCGAGGATGGGCGCACTCGGCCTGCCGGCGGCTCCACCTTCGCGGCCGCTCGGCCAACCCTCGTCGGCTGGCCGAGAGGCTCGCGTCCCGTCGACGTCGCCAACTGTGAGCTGGCAGCTGAAGCCCTGTCGGTGGGAAAATTGAACAGATTGGGCCGGCGAGGCAGCGGCGGCGGCAGCAGCAATTGAGGCAGCGGCGACGACTGCGACGAAGCCAGGAGAGGCTAAGAATCGACAACAACAACAACAACTTGAGGATCGTTTGAAGGTGAAGCGGAGGAGCTGGCCTAATGCGAGCACCGCCCTTGCCTCTGCCTCTGCCTCCGCCTCTGCCCGTCTCACTGCACACAAGGCTCGCGCGAAGCCACAGGAAAGGAGGCGAAACAACTCTCGATCAAATCCAGTTGGCCGCCGCATTCGCAATGGCAACTTGCTAGCTATTGCGACCAACCTCATCCAAGGCTTCGGCTCCAAATTTGGCCGGTCCGGTCTGCTCGCCCGCCCGCCCCTCCTTGCTGCCCCTCATCCTCTCTGCGCAAACTCCTGCTCCCTGCGCCCCGCCGACAAATCGTGAGTCCCTGGTGTGGGCTCGTTTCAGCGCCACAGAGAGGAGGGCCAGCGCGTCCAGCCTGGCTCGCTGCTCACTCGCCGAGCACGACTCGCGTTCTGTGCCGCACAGCTCGCGCTTGCTAGACCAGAGGCAGCAGCAGCCTCCAGCTCACAAAGACCTCTCTCAACACAAAGAGCGCTGGCCAAAGGGGGCCGCAGCGCCTCTGTTCAGTGCGCTGGCCGCGGGGAAGGCAGCCAAGCGGAGCGAAGGCAAACTCACTCCGCTGCTGCTGCTGCAGCTTCAGCGGCCGCAGAGCAGGGACAGGCCTGCGCCTCGGTGCTTTTGACTTGTTTACAAGTTTGCGCTTTTGTGCCCAGCGAGCGGCCAACTCTGCTGGTAGGCGGATCTTTCTCGAATTCTCCGTCGTTTGCGCTTGTGAGCTTTGGCCGGGCTGGGCAAGCGGGCGCTTGTGTGCGCCAGCCGGCTGGCTTGTTTTGTTTTTGCTACCAGCGAGCGAGGGCCGCTGGCTCGATGTCGCTCTTGGGCCGACGGGCTGCTGCTGCTGCTGCTGCTGCTGTTGTTGTTTTCCTTGTTGTGCTTTTGTGTGTAGCCGAGTTTTGGTTTGCGCTAGGCTCAACTGGGCTGCGGGCAAGGCGCAGCCAAAGTGAGTCGGCCAGAACCCTGGATTCGAGCTGCGGGGAGAGAAGCGGCCAACTCGATTCGTTGTGCCTCTTTAAAAGCGGCTCCTTGGCCACTAGTTTCGGTCGTTGGGTTTGCTCCTTCCTCCTCTAGTTGGCTGCTTGCTGAGCCTGGAGATTTAAAGTGAGCCCGAACTGTTCCGACTCTCGGCCACTGCGAGCGACGACGACGACGACGACGAAGAGAAGGCGAGTTGGTCGGGGGAGCGACTGTTGTTATTGTTGATGTTTTCAGTGTAACTAGTGGCACAGAATACGTTTTCGCCCTCCAGCTCGTTCCAGCAGTCGCCTCTCGGAGCTGGCGAGTCCGAGTCCGATTTCTCCAAACGCCAGTCAGAGACGAGTGGGAGCGAAGACAGTCAACTCTATGCCCTCCTCACTCGGCCCCAACGCCTACAAGTCGTCGAGCAGCAGAGCCAGTCTAGCGATCAGTCAACCAGCAATCTAGCTGCACCAGTGTTAGCAGCGGCCGAGAGGGAAGGAGGAGAGAAGAGGCCTCGCAGCTCGTCGGTGTTGATGTTGCCGTTGTTGCTGCTGCGGCCGTTGCATCTAGCTCAAGCAACTAGCTGGCAAAGTGATTTCAGTGGCCAACCAAGAAGAACCAGTCAAACCGCTCTAGCTTCTTAACCAGTGATACCAAACAAAACAATCGGAGGCTCAAGAGGAGTGGGGCCGAACGAAGCTGATTGGCACACTCTCGTCATTATCAACTATTGTCATTATTATTATTCTCATCATTATTGTAATCATCATTGATACTATTGCACAACCTGCAGCGAACCGGAGCTCGCGAGCTTGCGTCGAGTGGCCATCGTCGAGTCTCATGTTAGCGCATTCTAGCGAGAGGAAAAGGACAGTGAAAGAAGCAGTTAGCTCAGCGATCGGCAGCTAACCCTAGCTCAAGCAGAGAGAACAGAAGATAAGACATAAACAAGGAGCCAAAACGGAGATACACCACTCGGAGGTGAAACAAAGGGCGACAGACAAAAGGTATCAGAATGCCCGTGATGCAATGCAGCGTTCCGAGGCAGGTACCTCCGGCGCGCAACGGGCAGGCTCACCGTCGGAGGAGGAGGAGGAGAAACTCGGGCGGCAATCGCCATTTCGGTCAGTCTGGCCACCAACATCTCGCTAGCCTGAGCTCGATTGATTCCTCCTCAAACGCCAGCAGCATTGCCGCTTGCTCGAGAGCCCAAGCTCAAAATTCTGTTTGCCATATGACGGTTACTAGTCAACAAAATGGAAGCAGCCAACAATGTCTGGAGGATCTAATTGATGAACTTGATTTGAACACCAACCTAATGATCAGCCATGCAGTTGAGGAGGAGAAAGAGGATGCAAGCGGTGACCGCGCTAATGCAAGCAAAATTAGTAACGACCAAATCCAGCAACAAGATATTGCCGACCATATATCCGAAGGTAGTGAGACCAGCTGCGCCAATTCTTCATCCGGCTGCTCTGGTAGTGACGAAACATCTGGATCGAATGATGCTAACACCACCCACCTATTGAACTATCATCAAATAAGCCAACCGAATCGTAAGATCCAACCGAATAGCCTAAAGCAGCAATCTAAACTAAGTCAACAAAGGCCAATCCAAAAGCAACGACACCATGATAAACTCAAAAACGATTTTAATAATGCGCACAACAATCATCAACCTCGACGCAACCAGCAGAACCAGCGCCAGAGACGCCACTACTTACAACTCTCCGAGGAAGACGACGAACTTATAGAGGACATTGAATTCTCTGACCTGGGTTTGTCCAAGAGTGGAGATTCTATCTGCATCAACAATTTTGACGACATCTATGAGCTGACAGACAAAGTCCTAGGTGAGGGTTCTAGTGCGTGCGTATACGAAGGTCGTAACAAGTATAGTCAACAGCCCGTGGCCGTGAAGATAATCAAGAAGCGCCACGGATTGCGTAGATCTCGAGTGTTTCGCGAAATTGAGATGTCTTATCATTGTCAGAAGCACGCAAACATTATTCAGCTGCTCGATTACTTTGAGGAATCCGACAAATTCTATTTGGTTTTCGAAAAAGCTGACGGCGGACCTTTATTGGCCCATTTACAAAAACGCATCTACTTCACAGAGAATGAAGCCTCTCAAATAGCCAAGAACCTTGCAGAGGCGCTCAAGTTCTTACACCAACGTGGTATCGCTCATAGAGACTTGAAGCCAGAGAACATCTTGTGTCACTCCGATAGCCAACTTTGTCCAGTCAAAATCTGTGATTTCGATCTTGGCTCTGGTGTCATTTTTAGCCACTCATCATCGCCCATTTCAACACCAGAACTTCTAACTCCTGTTGGCTCAGCTGAATTCATGGCACCTGAATTGGTTGACGCATTCAAGGGTGAGGCCACCTCTTATGACAAAAGATGCGATTTGTGGAGCCTTGGTGTAATAATATACATCCTTCTTTGCGGCTATCCACCATTCTACGGCTGCTGTGGTTCAGACTGTGGCTGGGAGAGGGGAGAGTTCTGCGAGTCTTGCCAAGATCAACTATTTGTCAGTATCCAAGACGGCTTGTACGATTTTCCTGAACGCGAATGGTCCAGAGTGAGCGATGAGGCCAAGGATCTGATACGTCATCTGTTGGTTAAGGATGCCAGTCAGCGTTATACGGCTGAGATGGTGCTCAACCATCCGTGGGTCAAGCATGGCGGTCCGAGCTGGACCAACTTCCTGGAAACACCCAGTGTCATAAGACGAAACAATAGTGCCAAAGACTTGGCCACCTTTGCGGAGAACGCAAACTATGTAAAGCGTCTAGTTCTGAAGCATGAGACGAGTTCCAACCGCGTCATTGACGAGAACGAGATGGCAGCTTCCAGCAACTTGGGAAACTTGTTCATAGCCTGTTGATCATCTATTGCAGCAAAAGTTGAGGACTGCGGCTGGGATTGAACAGAAACACAAATCAATAAATGAAAAGATTCCTCAAGGAACTCTCATATCTCGTGTCTACTGCTTTATAGCTTCAATTATGTATAGAAATTTGCTCTTTAATGCGTCCTGGTAGTCTCAGCCCGAGCTTTGACAAACTCGACGAAGCGACTAAGTTTTCCAACTTCCTCTGGGCTGTATTCAGATTTGGGCGAAGGTTGAAAATGTTCTCGGATTGCAACCTTATCCAATAACAACAAAGCCTGACCATCAACGCCCTGACATTTGGATACGACGTACATGTTTAGAGTTAGTTAAAATCAAACTATCGAGCGCTAGATTCATAAGCTATAGGTAACTTACCTCCGAGATCATGTGTGGCTTGAACCTGCCCAATCGACACCACTCCAAATGTTCGGCGACATCGTTTACAGTCCAGTTTTCTGGATTAGAATCATTGACCTCTAGCATACTGAATTCAGACTCATTGGGCCATTTTATCGGGGGCTGGCGGATGAACGTGCCGTTTGCGTTCTGCTCCTGTTCGTTTGAATGCAAGATTTTGTTCGTCTCCGACTCTAATTCTGTATTTTCAGGGGTAAGACTCGTCTCTATAGGAACTTGGCTCGCTTCGTTTGATTTGCTAACTTCTTCTTTCGTTTCCTCCATCTCTTCAACTGCTCCGAGATTCTCCTTGAGATCGTTGGCGAGGCCTTCGTCTCCAGCCGAAGACGCTCGGCTATTTAACTGTTCTGACCTCGAGATACTGGAGCAAGTTGATTCAGATGAATCTCGGCCCGCATATCTGGCTCGGGATGTCTTGTTGGTCGTGGCATTACTCGTCTTCTTAAGATTCCCGTTATCGTTGGTGAATTCGCCTAATCTTGCCTTCTCTCTGTAGTAGGTAGCCCGTTTCATGAATTTGTTGCTCTTCGTGAGAACACGACAGTGCCCAGGACAGTCATCACCATCGAATAAGTTGGGACCGAATAGATTGTAGCAACATTTGAGATGCTCGCAAACACACTCACAGTAAAGCCCGACGTCGTCTGGGTTGAGACAGACAGGCACATTCTCTCTATGGACACGCTTCTGGTATTTGGCCTTGAACTCCATAGGTGCGGTATTAGTCAGATTCCTCGCAATCAGTAGGTCTTCGAACGACTTCGAGCTCAAGTCGTTCAGAATTCGTGGTGGAACGTATGCCACAGATATCACTTTTGTCATAACCTCCTCCATCACCAGCCGAAGAGGGCCTGGCCCCACGTATTGTGGCAACGAGCAAATCTTTCCCTTGCTTAGTGATGGTCCAGTAAAACATTTATGGTTGAAGTAAATCCTTTTGTACATGCTCTTTTCGTTTAAAACGTAATCGATATCAAGCTGCTTATCGTTGATTGAGCCCAGGTCGAATTCTTCTGGCGCGTATACGACCTTTTGGTTGTCGATTTCCTTATCCAACTCGGCATCATCACAATTTTTAACCTTCTTTTTCTTCTTGTCAGGTTGCTGTGATGATTGATTCAGCCTTTTACGAGGCGGAAGTAATGAAACTAACGGGTGATCATTGGCATCGCACCACCTGTGTGGGTAAATTTCGGTTGAATTGAAGGGCAACAGGGTATAAGAATCTGTGGATATTTGGATCCATAAAAGGGGATAAACAACTTTTCTTATTCTACCTAAACATATTGTTACGTCCGATGATGGATGAACCACTTCTAATTGATCCATTATCTTAAATTTAGTTAAGATTTCGTCTCTTGAGGAATAGTTGATGTCGCAGTGGAAGGACGGGGTCTCAAGTTCGTTCGAACGTATGAGTTGTGACCAACAAGTTGGTTCGAGTTCATCAAAATGATTTGGATGAGAATCTTTATCATCTGTCGTTATAATTGATTTGCCTACGTGAGATTTAGCTATTTCACACAAAAGTGTGAATGGTCCAACTTGAACAGGTTTGTAATAATTAAGAGGCGGTGAGGCTGTGTCAAACCTTGCGGAATCAACTTGATCTGCTCCAGTATTTTGAGAGGAGAGGGTCGTTGGGATCTTTTGCGTCTCATCGTTTGGTGGAGACGGAGTTGGATTCCTACTAGGATTGATTGAGAGGCAATCCAAATTATTATTTGCCCAACTTTTTGGCAAGACCGTAAAAGAACTATCATAGGGATATATGAACTTGATGACTTCGCCACTATCAGAGACTGGTTCCGAGTGTATCTCGAACACCCCAGGCTCTAGTTCTCTCTTGACGAAACCTCTAATTAGTTTTGTTGTCCTAGGAGTTGACAGAAGTATCTCTCTGCGGCTGTCCGAATCCTTTGGTGCAAAAGATAGGTCTGTGTATTGGGGCATCATCCATCGGGCTGTGGATAACAAATGATCTATTATGGGACGGTCCTTATCCAGATTCATCCGTCTGTAATCAAAAATGAGGTCATGCTGCGAATGCTCTATGATATCAGCTTCACTGGGCCCTTTAGTATCCTCGATGAAAGATCTTATTTTACTAGGCAACCTGTAGACTCTTCGATTACTTTTGGCATGGGATATAGAATGAACGCGGGGGTTGCAAAAATGCATGCAAAACGTGAGCTCTTTGACGAGCAAACAAGGCCTCGGTGGGGTATCCATCTTGTCTGGTGTAGCATCTGAAGTCTCGGTATCTCCATCTTCTTGTTCTTCCTTTATGTATTGTGAACGGAATGATTTCAGCTCCAGCCTACCTTGTTTAAATTTTGGTTCGTCGCATAAGAACCAACGTAATGTCAACCGGCCACCAACGTTCTTTAACACTGCTGCAAACCAATGACATAGTTGTAGGCCAGATTCGATTTCAACAGTATGGCAAATCTCTAATAGGGTGCCGGGAACAAATACTCGCTCATGGTTTGCGCCGCCAAAGTCAAAAAACTGTTTGGGCTTCAGGTAATAAACTTTCTTGTCATTGTCTCCTATCCCTATATATCTTCCTTTTGTTATTGCACTTTCTTGTATTTTCTTGCATAGTTTTAGACAAACTTCGTGCTCAAAATCCGAGTTTCTAGAATCTTGATCGCGTGGGAGGTCCACTTCTGTTTCTGGTAAACTAGCAACCGTTTCTCTCTTATCACCGTCCCCATTGACGTCTGGCGCTAATTTGTCCATGGGAACTTTCGCATCAATTTCAGGATTGCTCTTTAATTCGTCAACTAGTGGACTCGAGCTAACGAGGGGATAACTCTCGGGAGATTCATTGCGAGCTCCGAAGGTACAAGAGTCAATTTCATTCAAATTTTGGAGGGCAGCTTCTAGTTCATCGACGTCCTCCTGACCGAAAGCTATCTTGGTTTTGCATTTTGCTAGGACTAAACTAGCAGATTCGTTACTATTTACAGGAGATTGCACTCCGAAAGCATCATCGGTCCGATCAATTTCATGCGCCAGCAAATCGTTGACTGTTTTTATCTCAGCATATGGATCCTTTTTAGGATCATAGAGTGAAGGCTTGACCAGAATTTTCATCGGTCTTTCTAGAGTAAATTGAGATTTAAGCTGAGACTGCAAGTGGAACCCGGGAGGGAAAATACGCTTTGAGGGACTGAACTCGTTGAAGTTGGTACTTGATGTATTCGTCAAGTTGTTTACTGAGGTGTCGATCCAAAATTCTCCATAATTACCGACCCATTTGAGGAGTATTAGATGTTTGAAAGAATACTCTATTGTTGCTAGCCAATACTTGTTAGATTCATGCTCGACCTCAACCACCTCGCCCAATTGATAGCCATAATAAAGGTCCATATTAGTGTGCCAGAATGCACCCTCACTAACGTTGAATTCACTTGTCTCCATCTTAACAGCTTCCATACTAAAGTCTTGTCGACGGATTAAAAATGATAACTCTTTCCCAGGTTAAACTTCTGGGGAGTATCCTATTGCGGTCGTTTGATGCGCTATAATAAAGTGTATAGCTTGTGCAAGCACGTAGTAAGGGTTGATCTCGAGGCGAGTGCCTATCTCTCTTCAACTAAATCGTGATTCTCTAAATTTCATATTAAAATACAGATCGAGCGGATCAAGTTCACTCGCAATTGTTTGCATTTCGTCAAGTTGGTGAAAAATAAAACACTCTACCCCATTTATTTTGTCGTCACTTAGTCTTCAAACTTTTGCCCTCAGCTTGAGCGAGATGATTGATTGTTGCACAACGTAATCGATTCCAAATATTTCTGAAACTCACCGAACACTTAATCGCCTACAATTCTTGTTGAGCTTATGTCTTCGATCTCGAAACTTTAGCCGCAGATTCCTATGAGAAAGCGAGCTAAAGTAAAACTTTACTAGAAGTTCTTTCAGATTCCACGGCGCCGTCGGGGGATGTTTTGCAAGAGTTTCGCTTTGTCAGCTTGTTTTACACACTCATCAACATCATCTCCGCTCAGTCCAACGAGTTTCAGCCGTCGGATAACACATTGTGGCCACAAGTTTCAATTTGTTAGCCGTTCTCAACGACTCTGAGGTACTTCAATCTCAAACCTGAACACTAATTGGATAGTCGGCGAATAACGGATGATCTATAACTATCTGTAGAGCTAAACGACAGTCTCAACTTCCTCAGGGGGTCACTGCATGTCTATGTGCTAGCGCTGATCGATCTTTACCGACAGTGTGCTCTTGCGCGCTCGCTCGCTCGCTAAGTTTTCGTCGCATCGGGCGAGAGCGGCGACGGCGTTTCTCTCTCGATTGTAGTACATGTACTACTATCACATGTATATCTTTGGATTTCGGCTCGAATGATTCAGTTTCAGCTGAAAACACGAATAGAGGACTGGTTGAGAGGAAAGAGACCACCAGTCGGCGGCGGAGAATTTCGACAAAACCGGGCCCCCAAAGCTCCGGGACCTGATATCACCTGATGATTCTCAGCAACTGCGCACGTTCGAGACGAGGACTCTCAAGGGTCGAAAATGTACATGGACTTAGCCATAGGATGTCCAGCATACCATATGCCAGCCGATCGTGACCCTATACCTCCTGAAGTCACAAACGCTGTGATGAATTACATTACTTCAGACGAGCGAACAATGTTTGGTCGGAACCTCAGCTAACGAGGCAAGGATTTTTCTGATCTATCGTTTATATATATTCTTGGTTTCTCGGACCGAGTTCCCCTATGTAAAAAAGAGGTTCGTGCTCAGATTGTCCCGCTGTATGACTGTGCAAGCTAGTGGATTCGTAGTAATGATGAAATTCTGCAATTGAACCGGCTACCATCGTCACGATGGCATCGTGGGGCTAGAAACAAATGGCATCCCGATCTCACCCGTTCAGTCAACTGCTCTATCCAACCTTGGTTTTTCGTCATACAAATAAGGGGTTGACTATTGCTACAGATAGCTGCCGAGTCAAGTGATTCGACCACTCAGAAGCCACCACATGGGTGAAAAATTGGGCTGAAAGTTCATCCTCCTTGGTTCTGAGTAGCATCATGAAGTTTAATGGATCTTAAATTAACTGGACCAGAAACAAATGCAGGACCAAGCCCTCGTCAAGCATTCGAAACAAATACTCCAAAGCGAACATTCATGCCTGATACTACCGAAACTCGAGGGGTGTAAGATTATTCGAGAGTAGCTGCTCAGAGTTTCTAAGTTCTACTTTGAATTTCGAGACAGGAAGATGTAGGATCATCGGAAGGTAATTTCAAATTGACTAGTTTAGAAGTGAGGTGAACGAGATTGTCGAATAGCTAACAAAACAGATTAGAGATTTACTCATGCAAGCGAAAAAAGGCTATACAAACAGTCCAATGGAGATCGAGAAAATGACCCTCATAAGGGACATTGGATACATATGTCCTCACCAGAAAGTTGCTCCCATTCGTGGAGTACAAGCAAATTATACAGTAAAAGGCTGACTAGCGAGGAGGGAAACGTCAAGGGCTATAAATACGATACAATCAGTAGGAAGACACTATTCTATTTGACAGCAGCTCTCAACGCTCCTATCGGCCCGGAATACGATTCCAGCGAAGGAGAAGGAATTAAGTAAAGGACCCAATCATGATAGGGTTATTGGCGTTATTGATGCGAATTTTCTCGGCTCCCCGGCCCACTGATCACATTTTGCTTTTAAGTCCTAACTATGGTAAGCTATCGACACAGCTGAGTGCTAAACCTACAGCTACAATCTCGATCTCAGCTCTGATCCACACTCTGAGGATCGTTGACTCTGGTCGTTCAACTACTTCTTTTACAACAAGGAATTGAAGAGAACTTTGTTTTTCACCTGCCGATCGACCGGTAATGACGCGGTCGATAGACTGATATCCTAGGACGTCACGGTCGATATCTAGATTGAAAGAGCGAAATTTTAAAACTGATCTCTGCCATACCTCGGTGGATACCTTGCATACCTCTGCGAGCTGGATGCAGCAGCCCAGAGAATACAACCTAGGATGATGATATGATTAACATGGACGACTTATATGAAACAGTCGTTGTCTGGAGTATCACCACCAAGTGACTCAAGATCTCAGCACCAAGTCCTCTGAAACTTCAAAATGAAATCGAAACCAAAATTTTATCGATACTTGATGGTGGAGGAAGTCTTATGGTCGGAATCAATCCGCCCCTTACACAACAGGACCAAAGCTCGGAACAAATTGGCCTATCGATCATGGTCGGACCTCCAGCTAAGCTGAACATCGGATGGCATTTAATTGTTTATTCTGTAAATACTATTGCCACAGTCTGTGAATTGAATCGTTGAGAAATCGTTCAACCTGCATCCGGATTCCAGCTTCCAGTTCTGATAAGTTTATTCGGTAAACTTCGAGGCACTTTCGGCGAGATGGCCGCGTTATGTAGTTTCAACTGTCTGGCTTACTTCTGACCATTTTTGCACATGTTTGATACGTCTTGAATGGAATCCTGATATCAAGGGCGACTCTATCTTAAGTATTTTGTACGACAAGCATTGATCGAAAACTATAGCACGATTACAGCTCATCATGATCGTACTTGGGGCCCGAAAACTCCTCGCGAGTGATAAATCCGTCGTTGTCTTTATCCTCGTGGGCGAACACTTCCTCAAGCATCGACCCGTGATCCTCGATATCATTCTGACCTCCTGGTTGATATGACTGAGCTAATTGTTTCTTTAGGAACTCGCCCACTTCGTGCCGGGATAGTTTATCATCGCCATCTTCATCAATCTCCTTAAATACATTCACTGGGTTCGGCCCATCTTCGATTTTGAGACATTCGACGTCGAAAACGAGCGTCGACTTGGCTGGAATCTTGTCATGGGCGGCCTAGGGGTAGAAACAGTTGTTAAAATCTGTCTACAATTGAAGGCAGTCCAACTAGAATAGGGATTTCAGCTTACATCACCGTAACCAAGATGAGGTGGAATGACTAAACGTCTCTTCTCGCCCTCACATATGTCTATTAGACCTTTATCCCAACCGCGAATCACCTGCCCGATGCCTAGTTGGAATGAGAATGGTTCCTTCCGATCGTAGCTAGATATCAACTAGTGTTAGAAGTGTATTATCTTGACAAGACAAAATGCAAGAACGTGTCCACTCACCTAGAGTCAAAGACCTCCCCATTGTCCAAGGCACCCTTGTAGTGCAATGTTAGGACATCGGTGACCTTAGCCTTTCTACTGCATTGCTCCGGTTTAAATGTATTGTGAATTTCCAAGTCTGGTTCCGCACATCTTGTGGGTTGGAGTATTGAGCTGCTAATTGTAACAACCAGCAGTAGTTTGCACAAGTAAATCAACATCTTTGTTGCTATGAGTTCAGGTATCAGTCAATCAATGTAGATGGCAAGAGTAACGCCTTAAGAATATGTACTTAAGTGAATAAATAAGGGATTTAAAACCTAGAATAAATATCATTCATCGAAATCTTGAAGATGCGAAAATGTGTACACGTAAATTCCTGTCGAAAAATAAGGTGAGGAGTTAGCACTGGATCTCTCGAATGGAAACTCAAGTTCCATGGCCGAATGCTCAGTTTGATGTGTGGTTCGGTTCGTCTTGTTTCTTTCGGGCTCGGGCGTATGATTGGGTCTACATTCCATGCTTTTCAAGAATAGGATGTATTCAAGACAAAAAGTGAATAAGGGTAAATAAATCAGGCACCATGCTGCACCGATGATGGAGGATAACGAGGCATACATCAGTTATTCGTTTTGAAGATATGATATACCTGAGTAAGGAATGTGACATCCGATTTGTAGTTCAGGTACACATACATCTATCAAGATGATGCACTTCATGATACTGTTCAGCCGCCAGGGCAAAGTAAGACTTCAGAAATGGTTCACAGCTTATCCCGACAAACAGAAGAAGAAGATCATCAGAGAGTTGGTATCAAACGTTCTGGCCCGAAAGCCGAAATTATGTTCCTTCCTAGAATACAAGGATCTCAAGATTGTGTACAAGCGCTACGCCAGTCTATACTTTTTGGCTGCAGTAGAGTCAGAGGATAACCAGCTGGTTACTCTTGAGATAATTCATAGATACGTCGAAGCCCTGGATAAGTATTTTGGCAGCGTTTGTGAGCTTGACATAATATTCAACTTCGAGAAGGCTTATTTTATCCTAGATGAATTGATTCTCGGTGGCGAAATTCAAGAGACAGGGAAAAAGAAAATCCACGACATGATACAGGCCCAGGACAACCTGCAAGAGGAGGATGCACCTCAAGGTCTTTTTGACGAATATGGCTTCGCCTTTTGACGTGCTTACACAGTAGGAATCGTCGGTACTGAGATCCACTAATCGACAATAGTACCAAGTTCGAGATTCGGTTCTAACGTCGACGAAAAGCGTCTCCCAATGGAATTCCATCTGTTCTAGTAATCCTGGTATCCATGACAACTAGTCACAATTCTGACTAATGATTGCCATCAGATTTCAATTGTCAGACTTTAACAATTCGGACAAAGTGTCTCTCATAATGTAATTATAACGGTGAAAAATGCGCAAGATACCCCTCAACGTCGTGTTTGTTTACTGCCTCCTAGCTATTGATCTGTTCGTTAATTTAACGGACAACCTCCCATCACCAACAAAACAAGAATCCCACAGAGAGCAAACAATCAGCTTTTCAACCTCTATTATCTTCGTCGTCCAGATAGCGGCTATTTTCTGCGTGATGGTGGACCTAGTGTTACACTTCTTCAATGCTTCTGATCAAGTGAGACAATTTCACGAGTGTCGAGATGAGAAGAATGCGAAACTTCCTTTCTCCTCTGTTGCCCCTATGCCTCAACGTGTGGCCCTGAAACTTGTTTTGGATAGGTATTGGTGGTCTCTATTGGTTGGTTCCTCTTATCTAGTTCTTACTATAATCCTACAAATCGTTCGACTTGACCCAATCTGGAATCACGAGGGAGGTGCGTCTAGCTTGCTCGCTACTCATTCCAGACTCACCAGTTCGACAGTGCATCCGGTTGACGGAAACGACGCTCATAGAGTCGAAAAACTCAACGATAATAAGATATTGCAAGAAAATTCCAGCACGACTCAAGAGGATTTAGCAGTTGAGGGCAATCTATTGCCGGTGTTTGTGCTCCTCGTACATAAGCTGACTTCAACTTTCTATTATGTAAGCGTTGTAGTCGTGTACCGCGCAACCTCAAACCAGATTGTCAAAAGTTGTTGCAAGACCGTTAGTCCTCTACACTGAGCTCTTGAACTCGAGATGTAGTATACGCTTCTTTGTACCTATCAGATAGCTTCCGATTAAACCTCGAAGAGGAGAGGAAACAACAAGAAGATTGGCGAGCTTGTGTCAGCGCATGGAATAGAAACGGAATCTCATGCTCAGGAAGCCGAATAATACAGGGAGATAACCAGGCTGAGCATCGAATTGTTGCAACTCGCATGCTGTCGATCCAGGGACTGGCAATGACGATACTTCCGCTAGACAACGAGGGATCATCAATCGAAATATCTCGTGAAATTAATTGAACTGTCTATTGTTGCGTCCATGGGCTAGGACAACCTAGTGCTGGGCTAATGTTTCTTTAACAATCATCAACAACCCTCTCCTCTCAATGGAATCTCAGAAGATCAGGGCGAAAGAGCTCATGAATTTAAGATGGAAATGATACATTTACACATCCATATCTATTATCAATAACTGGACGATATATGAGTCTGTGGATTGACTTTGCATATGAGATTGGCTTGTATATATATATCCGTGTCTTGAAGCTATTGAAGATGTCACGTGTATATCCTGCTTCCAATATCTTTTATCAACCACTCGAAGGGTTCCATCAAGTTGTCACTGCTAACCGCCGAAATTGGATACAGGGCCCAGTTGTGAGTCTTAATCTTGGAGAGGCCGAGCGATTGCTCAATTTGGTCACTGGATAGGGCGCCGGCCAAGTCTTGTTTGTTTGCAAGCACTAGTAACGAGGCCCCAGCTAATCTTTCCTCTTTCAGCAAATCATGCAATTCGTTTGCGCACGTCTCAAGCTTGTGGGCGTCTGCACAATCAACAACCCAAACTAGACCATCTGTTGCCTCGAAGTAGTTCTTCCAGTAAGATCTGAGCGATCGCTGTCCTCCAACATCCCATATATTTAATGTGTAAGGCTCATAAGCAAAGGTTGTGATCTTGAATCCTAATGTTGGCGCAACTGACCCAATATCCTCGCCGTTTAACCTCTTGATTATGGTTGTTTTTCCCGCATTATCGAGGCCCCTGAAATTTGGAATGGGAAGTCAGTTAAGTCAACTGAAGAATAAACATACTCCGATTGATTAGCACGCTTACAAAACCAAGATTCTCATCTGTTTCTCCTCTCGCCGGAGTTTTCTCAGTATCTTGTGCAAAACCATAACATGTGGATTTGTGTTGATTATGGTTGTCAACCAGTCTCAGTGTGCATCATCACTATCTTTCTAATCTGACATTAAATGATGGTTGCCAATTTGTTCAGATACGAGCTCGGGGTCCTGCTCGCTTGCGTCCACACTTGCTTGGGCGAAGTGTGCCGATTTCAGCGGCAGGCTCGTGCGTGAATTTCTCGGAAATAAATACACTTTCGAAAACAGTCTTCTGTAATCTGCCATTCACGATCAGCTCGGTGTTCGGTTATTGGAACACCAAAGCAAGGAAGTACCAAGTCAACTGCCCCTCAATCATCCTCGAACTCTCCAGAATTTATCTGTTGTGGAGGCGCTGAACTTGGATAGCCATGGCAGATATTGAAACGGACCTGGAATCGAAACTCAAGGTGAAATTGACGGATGGAGGTCTTTCAACCCTGTATGATTGGTGTCAGGAGATGACCGAGGCTGGTGAGGATGTCAACAAAAAGGTGATTGCATACAAAGCTTCGAATCTCGAAGACAAATCCAATTATATAGACTAACTTGCTCTTCCCAATTCGTTGTAAAGTACGAATCACATTACAAGATAATCATAGGCTCAATAGGGACCTTGGAAACTAAGGAGCGAAAGTTCGCCACCCAGCTTATATCTAGATTCTTCAAATATTTTCCCAACTATGAGGAGGCTGCATTTGATTCCATCGTTGATCTATGTGAATCCGAAAATGTGGATGTTCGAAAGCATGCAGTTCTGGCCCTATTGGCCATATGCCGAGATTGCAAACACTTTGTATCAAGGGCTGCTGACATATTAATTCAGCTCTACCAATCTAACCAGATGTCTGAGGTCAATTTAATCAATCAATCGTTGATGACACTCATTGATTTAGATATACAAAAATTTCTGCAAAGTTTCTTTGCCAATTTTGAGGATGGCTCAGAGATAGTACGCGAAAGAGCGTTAAAGTTTCTGGCCTCAAAGATTCAGACAATCAGAGAGAGCTCGCTCACTAGAGAAGTTGAAGAGCAGTTGCTCACTTATTCTAAGAAAGCAACAGAGGATGTTACAAAAGAGGAGTTTCTTACTTTTATCGGTATTCTTAGCAAGTTGAAGATAGCCAAGACAGCCACCGGCCAAGCGATGATCATGCTGGTTATAAAATCGCAAGCAGAACTAGACAAAGATTTTGATCCCAACAACACCGATACTCTCGACAAGTTTTTACATTGTACAAAGCATACTATACCCCTTCTCTCGCAATACAACCGAGCCTCGGAGTACATAAATTATATTTGTTTGAAGATCCTCCCACATCTGAAAACATTAGCTTCTACTGCAAGTGACCTGAGCGTTTTGCAAGCGCTAGCAGAGATGTCACCATTCATACATGCTGATGACATTCCGAAACTAATCGATTTAGAGCAATGTCAGCAGGCAGTTTTCGACAAGTTATTAGAATATTTGCCTCTGCCAAAAACCTACTCTGACCCAATAATTGCGAAAGGTGAAGATGTGAAGCCAAAAATTGAACCATCTGATCAAGGCGATCAGGATAAGATCGAAAGTAAGGCCGGGGTGGAGGAGAAAGTTAAGGAGGATGAGGCTGACTTTCAGTTCACTCATATTGAGTACTTGATTTTCACATTTCACCAGTTCGGACGTTTCAGACCGGAATTTTTGGATGAGAATAGGTTGAGCATCATTCGGAAGAGGTTGCAACACTTGTCCGCTGGTTGCAAAAAATATATGGAACTACTTAGCGCTCAACTTAGAGGTATTAAGAGTAGCGAGGATCTCAAGAAAGAGGAAAACAAGCTCAGAAGTGTCGCCCTCAGGACAACAAAGAACATCTCTGTTATAATCATCGACTTTTTCATGAGGCCACCAAGTTTTAAGACCAATGTGCTGCTCTCTTGCAAACCACTCACAGCTCGTCCTATAGATCCGATCTCACCTGACAAAAACGATAAGACGAACAAAAATCAAGCGAGAAAAGGAGGCAGCAACTCTTACACTAAGCCAGGCTACGATCGACAGGTAGGCCAGAAGCACAAGTATAGGCAAAACTATCAGGTTAACGACAAGAGGACCCGATTCTCTAGATAAATAATGTAAATTGCTAGACGAGGAATAAAGCCACGACTTAAATCCACTCTAGTTTGTCTCTCCAATCGTTTAACGGTCGTGTTCGTCCAGTTGATTATAACTTTATACACAAAGATGGTGTTGATTTTTCGGTGGGTGGTGCCATCGGCAACTGGCTTTATCATGGTCATCCAACTGCGCGATACTATTGCACGTGAACTACGCCAGAGCCAGACAAATTCTTAGATTCGGCGATCAGAGGACAGGTGACGCCACCCTCTCGGAGCCAACTCTTAACGTGAGCAAAACATTGCATGAGTATGGGCTGATGGCGTTTTGTCCGGACCAAAATTAATAATAGCCAATACTAAAGTTCCTTATCCAGAACCCATCGAGCATGAAAAGTCTAGGGGCTTGCACAATGTGCGAAGTAGATGCTTACAACTGTAAAACTGTCAATTTGATCGGCAATCTAGTTTGTCTAAGCGTCTAGACAAAGGCGATAGGGAGTCAGTTTGTCTGGCTTAAGTCAGCGACTCATTGTTGGCCGTCGGCTGGATATCATTGTCCGGATGCCGCAAGTTGGCGGCTTGACTTTTTGATGTGGTTGCACCTGCTTCACCTCAACGCTTATAATTAAAGCTCTCGACTGGAGGATTGCGTTTTATCAAGCGGACTTTTCTTCGAGGTTCGAGGGGAACATTTAGCGGGCTAAGATTATATTGCGGTGGACTGTTGTTGGTTTGGTTGGTTGGTTATGCTGATTGCTGATGGAACTTGAATGAGTAGGCGCAGTGCGCTTCTTGGAGAGTGTTTAAAATTAAGATTCTTGTCGAGTTCATAATTTTTAATTGCGTAGCTCGTCGCCAGTGGCAGTCGGTTAGGTTGCAAAGTATCGGTTGCGACGTCGGCGGCTGAATTGAAGAGAGAGAGAGAGAAGGAGCGGCAAACGATGACGGCAAAGACGAGGACGAAGACGAGTAAGTCGGTTAGCTAGCTGGCTGGCGAGCGGGCGAGTTTGCCGGATCGGCAGCAAGCAGTCGGCTGCTACTTCTGATTCCAAGCGCACGACAGTTTCGAGAGTTGAGCCTCTCGATGGGACTGGCTGCTAGACGAAGTTGGCGAGCGAAGCGTGAAGATGGAAAGGCGCGATACTGGCGCTACCATAGCCAAGCGCGATTCCCGTCTCGCGGGCCAACCGGCCGGCTTGCTGGTTTGTTGGGTCTGGCAGCCGGCGGTCGGCAGTCGGCAGCTTGTAAGCGAGTAAGTGGGTAGTTTGGAGGCAGCGAGAGCGGATAGGCAGATGCGGCCGGCGGCAACGGAGCCGCCTGAGCTCGACGGTTTGCGAGCTCGAGCGGCTTGGTGCCATCGCAACATCTCAACAAGTTTTAGCCGGCTGCCTCTCATCACTGCGAGCAAGCGAGCGGCCTCGAGCGAGAATAATGACTGGCTTGCGAGGGAGGGAGAGCGAGCAGTGCGGATGGAGGGGAGCGAGTTTGGGCTTGCTGAGGGGCGACTCAGGTGGAGGAGGGCGCAGTTTTGCTCGGAGGAGCCGTCGCAGTCTACTTGTCTGCTCCTCTCGGATCGTCAGTCTGAGCGGCAGTCGCAGTTGCTGCCGCAGTCGCGATTGCAGCTCCACTCGCGGGCTCAGGTTAGATAATATCCATTTTAATTAGCATTGCAAGCCGAGCGCAATTGGTAGCGACTTGGGCGCCGGGCAGGCCGCCCCACTTATAGGGCGCGCGGCGCCCTTATAGGGTCGCCGCGAGCTTCCGCCGGTTGCGTGCCTGGCGCCGTTTGCACCTGCGCCGCGCGCGCCGAGCACGTAGAGCGGGCGCCCAATTAGCGGGCTGGGCGTTGCTGGCCCCAGATTGGGCCGCCGTCGCCGCCGCCGCCGCTCGCTCGGCCGGCCGGCCAGCCGACTGTCGCCACTGGCCGGCTCCCAGTGGCCAAGATTGGCGGCACTGCACCGCGCCGCGCTTGCTTCCAGCCGCCGAGCTCGGCCGCCGTCTCACGATTTCTCCATTACCTGGCGCCGGCCGAAAGCCACCCGTTTCCACGACGACGACGACGACGACGGCCGCCGGACGCAGAGGCGGCGACACCGGCGCGGCCGCAATAACAACAACAACATGAGCGCCAACACTGAATATCGAGTTGCGTGCTGGCCGCGTTTGCATAGGAAACATTTGGAAAAGTTTCCCTGCCCGCTTGGAGCCGAGTTGATGATGAAACCGAGATTCATATCTCGCGCACTCCAACTCGAATGGCTCTGGCCCGAGCTGAGCTCTCGGGCCGCTGGAAGTGGCGGCGAGAGGGTCCTTTGTGAATGGGCGAGCAAATTGTTCTAGCCGATTGTGGTGCTGCTGCGGCGGCGGCGGCGGCGGCTCGCCCGCGGAGTCGGCCGCCAGCAGCTCCACTGCAGGCCGGGCCGGCCAGAGCCGAGTTAATTTACGAGTGGGCAGCCGGAAAATGGCGACGAGCAGGCCAACTGGGCCAGCGAGTCTATGGGAAATTATGTAAATTTCAACTTGGCAGCTCTTTGGGCTCGATCGCAGCCCTCAATCCGATCTGATCCGATTCCGGGCGGCCGCCCTGGTCGCGGCCGCTGCCTCTGCGGCGCCAGTGCGAGCGGCGCCAGCGGAGGTGAGCGCAGAAGCGGCGGCTGGCTGGAGCTGGAGCTGGAGCGAGAGCGAGGCGACGCCTAAGTGAAGGAGATGTGTTACATAACATGATCATGATTTGCGAGCTTACCTGGCCAACGTCGGCCGGGTTGTTTCTGTTGGCGGCGCCGCCGCCGCTGTTGTTGTTGTTGTGTGATCATCGTAATCATCGTCCAATGCATCTGCCCGACCAATCGGGACTCGCCCATGAGCGGCGGCCGTCGCTCCACTTCAGGCGCCGATCCAGTTCGGCTCAACAAAACTCAGCGCCGCCGACCCGACCAAACAAACTCGGCTGCGTTCGAGCCGAGCCGAGCCGAGCAAAGGAGAGTCCAGTCCAGCCCATTGGAGTCAGGTCGAGTTTGTTGGAGGAGCTTAGCTTGGCTGGCCGAGTTCGGCTGCCCCTTGGGCTGGCCCGGCGAGCGAGCGCATATCGCACGACCGGCGCCAGTGGAAGCGGCAGCTCCCTGTCGCTCGCTCGCTCGCTCGGCCGGCCGGCCGGCCGCCTGGCTGCCGATGGGCCGATCGGCCAGCCTGATCGGCGGATCACGAGCGGCCGGCCGAGTTGCGCAACTTGCGCCAGATGGATCGAGCGAGTTCCCTCCCCCCGCAGCTCGCTCGCTCGCTCGCCGGCCGGCCGGCCTGCGCTGAGCTGAGCTGAGCTGGCGTGATTTATTGCGCCAACTCCTCCTAGCGGCGCCAATCTGATCGGCGCGCTCAAGTGTTGAAATGTGTCCGCCCGCCCGCCGGCCTCCCTTTTGGCCAAGATGGCGCCTAATTGCCCCGTTTGCCGTCCGCAGTCCGCCCTTAGCGCAAGCTCAAATTTGTCGCTCGCCCGCTCCAAAGTTGGCCCACACAAAACCTCGCCGGGCCAGCCTGATTCCCATCTGCAGATTGCGGCCGACTTTGAGCGAGCGCTGCCAATGTGACTTATGCCTCCGTCTTATCGGCCCATTTCATCTCCATCGGCGGCCGCCCGTCAGCTTGCGGCGCCGCGCCAGCAATAAACTGGCGCCGGCCGCAGACACTGACTCGGAGCTTCAATTACAGATGCCAGCCAATTTAGAGTGCCGCTTCCTCGCCCTTGCCTTCGGTTGCGCGCGCTCGGCGGCCGCTCGCCTCGGCCTGGCCATTGTTTCAGCGAGCGAGCGAGCCAGCCAGCCAGCCAGCCGCAACACTTACACCCACGCCAACAAGTGGCCCTTTGTTGCCACCTCCACTCGCGCCGCAGCCACTCGAGCGCCGGATCCGCGGAGGCGGCCCGCCCGCCAGTGCGCCGGCTTCCCGTCTCGCCGGCTCAGAGCGAGCGAGCGGCCGGCCGGCAAACGTGAGCAGCCCGGCGAGCAGCTCGCGCGCAACAGGCCGACAGAGTGAGAGCAGAGGCCAGTTTTAGTGAGAGCGGCCAGCCGGAAGGAGCGGAAGCGGAAGCAGAAGCAGCAAGTGTGTCTCTGGTTGGCCAACACGCAAGCGGATTGACACTCGGACAGACAGCGAGCGGCCCCAGTGAGCATGTTGGCGCGCGCGAGCTCGCTCCTCGTAAGTAGCAGCAGGCGGTTTGCGCGCGCGAGAGCCAACAAGAGCGCAAGAAGCGGCAAGCTAACCTCTCTCGTCCCCCCCCCTCGCAGCTCTGCGCGGGCCTCCTGGTCTCGGCGGCCAGGGCGGCGCTGCAGCCGGCGCCAGGGCCGCCCTCAGCGGGCCCAAGCAGCCACGAGCAGCTGGCCAAGTCGGCCGCCTCGGCGCTGCTCGCCGCCGAGTTTGCGGCCCTCGAGAGGAGGCGCGAGCCTCCCAGACTGCCCAGACTCCAGCAGGCGCAAGCGGGCGCCGCAAACGGAACGAGCGGCGGCCAGCTGAGCTCCTCGCAAGCCCACTTTAGCAGCACCCTGGACGGCGCCTTCCGCCTCGACCAGTACCACCCGCTCGAGCGCATTTACGGCTTCCTCGACGCGCTCGGCCGGCGCTACAAGCAGGTGCATGTGTTCACCATTGGCCAGAGCGCCGAGGGGCGGCCAATAAAGGCGCTCGAGCTGATAAACAACGCGAGCGACGCCGACTTCGTCTGGCTGGACGCGCTAACGCACGCGCGCGAGTGGGCAACTGGCTCCACAATCCTCTACATAGTTGACCAGCTGGTTGCGCGCGCCCAGCCGCGCGGCTCGAGCCTTAACGCCAAGAACTACATCATCGTGCCCGTCGTAAACCCAGACGGCTACTCCTACACCTGGACCACGAACCGCATGTGGCGCAAGAACAGGTCGCGCGCGCCCAACAGCACGCTTGACAGCAAGTGCGTCGGGGTGAGTTGCAATCTCTCAGTTCCCATCTCAATCCGAGCAGAGCCAAACCAAACCAACTAAAAGCACCAACTCCAGGCCGACCTAAACAGGAACTTCGACCACTCCTTTGGCGGCGAGGGCTCCTCCGCAGACCCCTGCTCGCACGTCTACTCGGGCGCCTTCCCCTTCAGCGAGCCGGAGACGCGCGCGCTAGCCGAGCTGCTCTGGTCGCTGAGGGAGCGGATCAAGTTCTACCTGACCATCCACTCCTACAACCAACTCTGGGCTTGTCCCTACGCCTCAAGCACGCAACCGAGCGCCAGCTACGCGAAGCACATGCGCGTCCTCCGCTCCATCCAGCGCGCGGTGCTCGACGCGGAGGGCCTCCTCTACGACATTGGCCCGCTCAGCACCTCGCTCTACGTTGGAAGCGGCTTTGGAATCGACTTTGCCTACGACAAGTGCAAAATCGAGCACAGCTACCTGGTGGAGCTGCGCGACAAGGGCGTGCACGGCTTCCTCCTGCCGGCCGAGCAAATAATGCCGACCGCGCGCGAAACGCTGAGCGGCCTGCGCGCGGCCCTCAAGTCTGTGTTCGGGTTTGCCTGATGGAGGGCCGGTGGGCGCCAATGGGAGCCAATACGAGCGCATTTGTGCGCCGCTCAAGGTGGCATTAAACTGCGAGCTGGGCGCTCCAGTGGCAGCGAGCGAGAGGAGCAACTGAAAACATTTGCTCGCTCGCTCGCCCTGCACTGGAGCGGCCTGTTAGAGGCTCATTTGTGCTCATTAGAGTGCCTTTATTGCGCGCACTTAAAACCTGCTTCATTCTTTCTTCTCTTCGCTCGCTCGAACTCATGGAACTCGGAACTTGGAGCTGCGCGCTCGAGGCTTGTAACTCTGCAGCTCGGAGCTGCTCGCTTTGGGCCACCATAACTCACTGGCTCGCTGCTTCGCCTTCGCCTTTCCGGCTGCGAGCTAACTTGTTGACGGCCACTTGTTGTTGCCGGCGCTGCAGCTGCGCGGGAGTGGAATTCGCGGCTGCACCCCCTCGGCCGCGTGGAAGTGGCGGCTGCAGCGGCGGCGGCGGCGGC